>SAMEA104315431__coassemble_390_pt1 | contig 70827 bp, 60 predicted proteins | sample SAMEA104315431__metabat2_low_PE_029 | metagenome-assembled genome bin SAMEA104315431 (sample SAMEA104315431) | gut metagenome | biome: Monkey gut; feature: monkey-associated habitat; material: faeces | place: China | collected 2013
GCAACTGTTGGCTCAACTACGTTTTCTTCAACTTTCTTATCTTTTAAACACAAAGTTAATATACTTATTTTCTGCACTATTGTTTGAAAATATAGCATATTGTTGCTTTGAACACTAGCTTAGTTATGCAACTGTTGGCTCAACTACGTTTTCTTCAACTTTCTTATCTTTTAAACACAAAGCAACAATCATAAACGCGAATGTTAAGATATTTGCTGTGAAGATGCTTAAAACAAGTTGTGTAACAATAAGCCCTGTTTTTGCCTTTTCTTGGCCTGTTGATACAAGGTTTAAAACAGCAATAACAAGTGATGCAATTGCCAATGAAATTGTAAATACACCAATAGTTGCCATAACCATTTTTACAACTTCAATAAGGTCGTCAACTTCACGGCTTTCAAGCCTATCCCCTGTTGTTGGATTTTTATATGTGATAGAACCATCTGCATTTTCAATTACGTCCACTTCTTCAAACTTCATTTCAAACACTGATTCAACCACCAATGTACGGTCTACCATTTTTTCACTTGCAAAACTAATCAAACCAAACATTGCCAATAATGCCGCCATAACAATTGCAATTATAGAGCCCGCTTTTAAAAAACCTGATTTTGTTCTTGTCATATTAATCCCTTCCTCCTATTGTATTCAGCCTAACATAAAATTATATCAATGTCAAACAATGTAGAAATAATGTTAAATTTAGAATTAAAGATGATCAAAGTTTATCGTGTCAACACAAAACTTGTTGTATTAAATGAGGTTTTGTGTTATAATTAACATGTGTTAGAAGCGATTAAAAACACCAATGCTTATTCATCTTTAAGCCTGGACAAAAATTTAAGCCATGCTTATCTTTTTTACTCCAATGATGCTGTATTAAACAATGAAGTAGCGCTTTCTTTTGCAAGGTCTATCATATGCCAAAACCACAATTCATGCGGCAAATGTGATGCTTGTATGCAATTTAAAAGTAAATCTCATCCAGACTTTTTTGTATTAAACAGCAAATCCGTTAAAGTTGAAGATATCAGCAAAATGTTAGATAAAATGGCTACCCTGCCAGTCAGTGCTAAATATAAAGTGTTTGTGATTTTGAATGCAGAAACAGTTAACGAACGCGCACAAAATAAGATGCTTAAATCGTTAGAAGAGCCTAATCCTAAAAATGTATTTATTTTATCATCTTCTAAACTTGATAAAATTTTGCCAACTATTTTAAGCAGAACAAATAAAATTCGCGTGCCAAACCTTAATACTGACGATAAGGCATTAATTGTAGAGGAATTAAAATCTCAAAACGTAGATATCTCTGCATATAAAAACTTTGAAACTTTAACAGAAATGTTAAATTTTGTTGAAGGTAAAACGCTTGATACAATGCACTGCATAACCCAAATTTTTGACAATCTTAACACCACAGCCGACATTCCTTCTATTGTAAGCGGCATTGGTGATGTTGATAAAGATGTTTTCTTTCCACTTATGCAAGAAATGTTTATGTGTGCACTCAAAGGCACAAATCAATTTGATAAAAAAGATATCGCTTCAATTAGTTTAAGGTTTTCACCAAATGTTTTGGTAAAATGCTTGCCACTTATTGATGATGCTTACAAAAAGTTGCAAGCAAACGTTAACTTTTCATATATTTTGGACAATCTATTGTTCAACATTTTAAAGGAGAAATTTTATGCTATTAACTGAAATTCAGTTGATGAATAATTCAAATATTGTTTATGTAAAAACTTTTAACAACTGTGCTCCTAGGCAACAAGTTGTTGTTTCTGTTGCAGGCGTTTTAGAACTTGGCATTGTGAAACGTGGAGCCGAAGCTGAAGCTGAAACTGCAGAATTTGTGCGTTTTGCAACCAAAGATGATATACTCGCTAAATGTGAGAATTGCCGTCTTGCCCGCAAAACTTTAACAGAAGTTAAACAAATTGCTGACAAACTTAAACTTGATATGAAAATCAGTTTTGTTACTTATAGCTTAGATAAAAGCAAACTCACAATCAATTACACCGCTGATGAGCGCGTTGACTTTAGAGAAATGCTTAAAATCTTAACCAGCACTTACAAAACCAAAATTGAAATGAAACAAATTGGCAACAGAGACGAAAGTAAGGTTGTTGGTGCACTTGGTGTGTGTGGACGTGAAACTTGCTGCAAAGCTTATTTAAAAGATTTTGATAAAGTATCAATCAAAATGGCAAAAAATCAAGGCATTGCCCTTAACCCTAATCGCATTAATGGTATGTGTGGTAGATTATTATGCTGCTTAAAATATGAAGATGAATATTATGAACAAATGCAAAAGAAAATGCCTCGTGTTGGATTTAAAGTAACAACACCAGATGGCGTTGGCAGTGTTGCAAGTGTTGATATGTTAAAAGAAACCGTTACTGTAAGCTTTAAAAAAGATGAAGATACAACTGAAAACAAAACTTATCCTTTAGTTGACATTAAATTTAATTCTAAAGAAACAAAAGATAAATAGTATGAAAATTGAAAATTTAAAACTTGAACATTTTGCCAATGGCATTTCAATAATCCAAAGCGACAATTACTACAAGTTTACGCAAGACGCAATATTACTTGCCAATTTTTGCAACATAAAACACAGTGATAATGTGCTTGAACTTTGCGCTGGCAGTGGCGTTATCAGTTTTTATGCGTATTCTCTTTGCCCTTTTAATAAACTATATTTTAACGAAATTCAACCTGAAATGTGTGAAATTATAAAGGAAAATATTGACTTTAACAATTTCAAACGCAAAAGCAAGATTTTTAATTGCAATCTTAAAGATTTAAAGTTAACTGATTTTCCTAAAAACCTTGACGTAATAATTTGCAATCCACCATATCAAAAAGTTAATGCAAACAGCAAGATAAATGAACGACAAGAAATTGCGCTTGCACGCCATGAAATTGCAGCAACCCTTGAAGATATCATAAGCAAAACAAGCGAGTTACTAAAAGATAAAGGACGCATGTATATGGTCCATTTAGCTTCACGAACTGCTGAAATTGCTGGATTGTGCACTAAATACAACATGCAAGTTAAACAAATGAAATTTATTTTTACAAATGAGAAAGAAGCATACTTGGTTTTAATTGAAGCAGTTAAAGGTGCAAAGCCAGGTGTTAGAGTAACTAAAAATTGTGAAGAACTTTAGATGTTATAATGTCTTAGACCCGTTATTAAAATTAGATTTTAACAACTGCTATTTGTGAAACATTGATTTAAACTTATTATTAAAAACAAACTAAAAGGAGTGTTTATGTTATATTTTGTTGCAACACCTATCGGCAATTTAGAAGATATAAGTTATCGTGCTGTTGAAGTGCTTAAAAGTTGTGATGTTATTGCATGCGAAGATACAAGACACTCTAAAATACTGTTAGACCACTATGGTATTAAAGCAAAAACCATTGCTTACCACAAATTCAATGAACAAAACAGCGCTGACGGCATAATCAATCTTTTGCACGATGGCAAAAACGTAGCTGTTATCAGTGATGCAGGTATGCCTGTTATAAGTGATCCTGGCAATATTTTAGCACAAAAACTGGTAGAAGCAAACATTAAATTTACTGTTGTACCAGGTGCAAATGCTGGTTTATCTGCCCTGGTTCTGTCTGGCTTTGATGCATCACATTTTGCATTTTTCGGCTTTTTAAGTGAAAAAAATAAAGAATTAAAACAACAACTTCAACAAATTAAAGCATTTAATGGTTCAGTGGTATTATATTCCTCAAAGTACAATTTAAATAAAGATTTAGAAAGTTTATATAACAGCCTTGGAAGCATTCGTGTTGCTATTGTAAGCGAATTAACAAAAATGCATGAAAGCACACAAATAGTAACTCTTCCTTTCAAGATTGACAATCCAAAAGGTGAATTTGTTTTGGTTGTTGAAAATATAATAAAGCAAGAAGAAAAGCCAACTGATGCGCAAATTTTGAAAGAAATTAAACAAGCAATAAAACAAATGCCTAAGGCAGATGCTTTTAAGCAAGTTAAAGAAAAATACGGTTTAACAAAATCATATATCTACAATCTCTATGAAAAAAATAAATAGGTGCAAATGCACTTATTTTTTTTATGAAAAAAATACCACACGCATAACATTCACAGTAGAAAATAACAATATTCTGCAATATATCACAATAAAATTTAATGCTATGCTTTTTATATTTGCAAACATCAACTCACGCCTATCTTGCAGTAAATGCAAACAAAAAAACGGATTAAACAATCCGTTTTTTTATTTAAACTAATTATTCAACATCGCCAGATTTAGCTTCAGTTTCTGCTTCTTCAGTTGTTGCAGGAGCTTCAACTTCTTCAGCTTCTTCTTTAACTTCTTCTTTGTTTTCAGCTTTTGTTGATTTTGATTTTATTTGTTTATTGGCTTTAACTTTGCCACCTTTACCCTTACCTGTGAAGGCGAAGAATAAGATAACGCCAGCAAGAACAACCAATGACAATACGATAAGCACAACGCCAACTACTGTATCATTGCTCTTTTCAACATCAGATTCAGTTTTAACAGTGAACTTAATTTCTTTAGTTGCTGTGTTTGAATTACTGTCTGTTGCTTTGATAACTAATTTATATTCACCAGTTGAACTGATTGAATATGTTTTTGTATAAGTGCCTGTTGAGCTTGTTGACATAACGCTATCACCATTGTAAAGTTCAGCAGTCAATGTATCCCAATTGATATCTTTCAAATCACCATTTTTGTCTTTGTCTTGCAAAACAAGGTTAGTGTTGTAAGTTTTTACATCCTTACCATTTGTGATTGTGATTTCAAGTTTTCTACCACCATTTGTAGATGTTGAAGTTTTAACCAATTTAATTGTATATTCGATTGCTGTTTTGCCATCGTATACAACTTCTTTAGCCAAATCATCTTCATGGTCAATTGTGATTACTGGTGGAACATTGTCGCCAACTTTGATTGTGAATGACTTTGTGATTGTGCTGTAAGCTGTTGTTGCAGTATATTCAACTTTATAATCACCTGTAAGTGTTTCGTTTGTTGTGAATTGCCATACTGTTGAACCATTAACAATTGCTTTTGTTACAGGTTGAGTATCACCTTTGAAGGTAACTTTTAATTCAACTTTTGCTTTTGTATCGCCTTGAGAAGCTGTTAAATCAGGAAGAGTAACAACACTGCCTAAAGGTGCATAAGCATAGTCGCTTGTATCAATTGTTTCATTCCATTTAAGTTCTGGACGTGTAACAGTGATTGTGAATGTTTGAGGTTCAGCTGTGTATGTTACACCAGCAGATTCATAACTTGCTGTAAATGTGATTGTGTAGTCGCCTTGATCGTAGAAGATAAAGCTTGTAACATCGCCAGCAGCTTGCCAATTTTTACCACCATCTTCAACAGTGTAATCAATTGTAGCTGTTTCTGTTAAGTTTTGAGATAAATCATTTGACCACAAAACTGCGTCAAAGTCAACACGCATGCCAGTTTCACCTGTGATTGTGCTTGCACTTGATGATTTAATATCATCACCTGTTGCTGAAACTTTCAAAATTGGATCACTTGCTAAAGTTGCTTCAAATGTGAAGTACATATAAGTTGTGTTACCAGCATCATCTGTTGCTGTGTAAACAACGTGATATTTACCTACTTTATCTGCTTTAATTGAGCCGCCATAAATATATGACAAACCTGAAATGTTGTTTTTGAAATTTTTACCTGTTGGAGATTGATAATCCAAACCTGTAATATCGTTAACTGGGCTGTCAACATAATATGCCACGCTCATGCTTAAAGATTTATCATTATCGCTAAAGCTCACATCTGGCAAACGAACTGTTGTGCCTTGTTTAACAACAAGATTTGTTAAGTTTTCTTCATCGAAATCATGAGCATCAACAACGCTAGCTGAAGGGGCTTCTGTATCAGTCATATCTTTCAAGTTAAGTTTTCTTGTAGCAAGTGCAATGTTGTTATCATCATCAATAGAGATTGCAACAATGTGTGCTTCTTTATCATAACTTGAAACATAATCTGTTAATTCAACATCATAATTGTTTTTGTTCTTTTGTTCAGCATATTTAAAGCCATTATATCTAGCTTTCATATAATTAACAAAAGCGTCAGTATTAATTAAATGTTGTGTGCCAAAATGGCTGCCTGAAGCTGCCAATTCAGCTTTAGCTGCATCAAATGCTGCTTGAACATCTGCTGCTAAAGTTGTTGCTGTTGCAGTTGTGTTGTAATAGTAGAATACTGCTGTTTTAAGGCGTTTATCAACGTTTGCAGTTGATTCACCACGTTTTGTTTCGTTTGCATTGATGTTAACTGTAAATTTACCATCGCTTGCAACTGAATAACCATCTTTAATGTTGTTGATTTCAACATTGTGTTCAACTGTTGAAGTTGGATTTCTTAAATCAGTTGTTAAGATTTCAAAGGTATACATTGTTGTGTTAGATACATACAAGTAACCTGTTTGTTTTGTGATATCTTTAGCATAAACTTGATAACCTAAAGTATATTCACCTGCCATGTCAGCTGGTGTTTCAGTGTTAAATTCAAATTTAACTGCTTTATTAAACTTGCCGATATTTGCATCATTTGAAGCATTCTTTTGAGTTGAATAAGCTTCGTCTGCTGAGATATTGTAAGCTTCTTTATCTTTCAACATAATGTTATCAAGATAATAAATTGTGTTTGTACGAGAACTTTGAATGTAACGAACGAATATGAAATCTTTATATGAAGTTACACTATCTTTTGCATAAATAGCTGGGAAGTAAAGTTCATTATAACCAAGTTGTGATTTGAATTCTGTTGCAACAGTTGTGTCAATTTTGTCTTCATCAACTGGCAATTTTGTATCAGCATCAACTTCATAGTCATAAGCCATAAACACTTCTGGATTTGTGTTATCTTTCACACCATCAATTGTTACTTTGATTGTTTTGGTGTTGCCGTAAGCATCTTCCACTGTGTATTCAACATACCAGTCGCCTAACATATCAGTTGTGTATGATGACAAACCGAAGAATTCTTTTGTCATATCAAATGTGAATGTGTTGTTAGTTAATGTCTTTGAAATGCTGCCCTTGCTGATAACAATTGATTTAACATTATGTTCAATGTTGTCTTTTGTTTTGTTGTTAACAACAACGTCTGGCAACTTAATTTCTTTTTGGCCTAATTCAACGTTAGGCATTGTAGGAATATTGATTGTCAAATCGCTGCTTGTTGGAACTGTAAAGTCTTTTTCAACTTCAATTGTAAATGTCTTTTTAGGTGGATTGTTACCAAATGCATAGGTGTATTCGATTGTGTACTTACCTTCTTTATTTGGATACAAATAATATTTATTTGTTTCAGCATCCTTTTTGAAGATTTCACTTGATGTTGAATCAAGTTCTGCACCATAAGCGTCAAAAACTTTAAGTGCAACACCTGTGCTTGAAACATATGCACCAGTTTCTTTATTTTTTACACCAGCTGTAGGCAATTCAATCCTATCAGCACTGTTTGTTGAGTATTTAACAGTTTCAGGTAAAAGAGTTTTTAAACCTTTGTTTTCGCCTTCTTGAGCAGCAAAATCAAGTTCATAACTTACATTTTCAACTGTTACAGAATAGGTGTTTGAATACAAAAGTTCGCTGCCTTCTTCCATAATATATAAAATGTCATATTTACCATTGTTTAATGCGCTGATTGAAAGGAATTCATCACCATCAACATCAATCTTTGTAAAATAACTTGCATCAGCTTCACTTGTTTCTTCACCTGATGTAACACCAACTTTATAATCGTGAGATGTAAAGCTTGGATCAATCACGCGGATTGTGTATTTTGCTGTTTCTTGCCATGTGCTGTTAGCCTTAAGCAATGGAACACGCAAAGATTGATTGCCACCTTCATCAACAAAAGTTGAACGTGGCATTTTAACAGCTTTTATGGCCATATTGTAGTTAGTTTTAGCTTGTTGAAGAGCCGCATAACTGCGAACATTTGGTGCAAATGTGAACAACAAACTTGCAAACGCAAATGCCATAAAGCATAAGATAACCTTAAAATACTTTTTAATTGATTTCATTGTGTTCTCCTATATTAGTAAATCTAAAAAATTATATAAAATATGGATAATTTTGTCAAACGAAAATACGCGTGTTTTTTAATATTTACTGCAAATAGTTTAAGGGAAAATTTGATTTTTACACAAAGAAAAAATACTTGTTATGTCGAAATTGTGAAAAAAAAGGAAATTGCCTTTGCAATTCCCTAAAATTCTGCATTTTTTGCTTTAAATTTGCTGGATTTTTATTTTTTTCAACCTAAATAATTTCAGCTTAAAGCCTTGAAAGTTGATTTGTTGCATATTCTTTTGTAATAAAGTTAAATTCACTGCTGCTTGCTAAAAAATATTGTTTTTCGCGGTGCTTGTTTAACATTGATAAAAATTCGCTATCAAGCAACTTATATCTCTCTATTAACAAATCATTCAAAACTTTAAAATCAATCGTTTTTGCATCTGTAAATGCTTTTGCTGTTGTTATCGCCCACTCATTTGGCTCTTCACCATTTGGATTATCAAAATCGCAAAGAATGTTCATATTTTCTGGTGAAACAACCAACCTGCAGATAACTTTTATCTTTTCCAAAGTTGTGCGAGGCAATTCCTTAACCGCATTTGCATCTAAATAATAAAATTCATACAATCTATCAGTTTCACCAAGAATAGATTTTGCATGAAGTGGACGTTTAAGCACCACCCTATCACCATACACACCACGACCACGTTTGTATTCAACAATTTCATAAAAATTGTTAATCAAAAAATCAAGTTGTGGCCAGTTTAGTTCGTTAACTTTTGTTGCCATAGGCTACTCCTATGTTAATGCGTCAACCAGCAAAACGATATGTTTTTTGTTTGCTTTGTAGATTGTTTCAAAATCCGATGGAGATTCCAACTCACAATCAAATTTCACAGCGCATTCAATTGTTGCACACAAATATTCTTTGGCTTTAATAAAAGCGTCAACAATGGTTTCACCTTCTGTAACAATGCCTAAATCTGGAATTGAAACAGTAAACCAACCAGTGTTTGAACCCTTTTCATCGTCCTTATACATAATTACTGGGTAAACTAAATCCTTCATACCTTCCCCTTGTTAAAATTTTAATTTGAAATGTTTTTGAACGCAGCAAAAACACTTCTCACTTAATGATTATATAACATAATAACACAAAATTTTATTTAAGTAAAACAAATTGCAGCACATTTTTTTCACATCGCAAAATATGCTTTATCAATAATTCCACATTGATACGGGTATAAAAAAACCGCTGTGGTTAAGCGGTTATTGTATCTTCATTCGCTTGAATGATATAATTTTTATATGACTCATCTTTAATCATTTTGTTAATAAGTGCGTTTGTTTCACCTTTGAATTGTTTTGGACCTTCAACCATTTTTTTGGGTGTAAGTGGGCGTTTTGCTGCTAAAAATTGTTTCTTATTTTTCATAACTTCCCTACGAATCAATTTGTAACTATCTTTATACTCTTCTCTACCTGCTAGGATTGTTTCTCTGTTATTCATATAACGCCTCCTTTATTTAATGACCATATAATAGCACAATTTTTTTAGTTTGTAAATAGTTTTTGTTAAAATTTTTTAATATTTTTTAACAACGTCTAGTTGCCTATAATATAGTATTTTATCGGGGTTTTGTATTGATTTTTTAAATAATTTTTTATTTGATTTTATTTTTTATAAATTGCAAACAATCATTAATATAAAATCTCATAATTGAATTAAATAAACTTATAATATTTTTACACTAATCTCAATAATACAAAAAAGGCAACCCTTTCGAGTTACCTTTTGCATGAAATTTCTATATTTTATTCTTCGTCATCAATGTCGTCAAATTTCATGTCAACATTGTCGTTTGTGAAGTTTAAACTATCTTCTTTAACTTGTTTTGGAAGAACATTGCGGTATGCTGGAGCACCAGTACCAGCTGGAATCATCTTACCGATGATAATGTTTTCTTTCAAACCTGTTAAGTGGTCTACTTTACCTTTCAAAGCAGCTTCAGTTAAAACGTTGCTTGATTCTTGGAAAGATGCGGCAGACAAGAAGCTTTCAGTTGTCAAACTTGCTTTTGTGATACCTTGAAGTTCACGTTTAGCAGTAGCAGGAACGCCACCTTCAGCCAAAGCTTTTTGGTTAGCTTGTTCGTAGATACGAATATCAACGATATCGCCTGGCAATAAGTCTGTATCACCTGCATTTTCGATTTTAACTTTACGGAGCATTTGACGAATAATAATTTCCAAGTGTTTTGCGTTAATAGCAACAGATTGTGATTTATAAACTTCAAGCACTTCGTTAAGCAAATATTCTTGAACGGCTTTTACACCACGTGTACGGAGCACATCTTTAGGGTTCAATGGACCTTCTGTAAGTGCTGTACCTGGGGTGATTACATCGCCTTGTTTAACTTTGATTGTTGAACCAAATGGAAGAATGTAACTTTCTTCTGTTTGACCTTTAACAACAACTTCAAAGCGTTTGTCAATTTGATTGATGCTTACTTTACCACCGATATCGCTGATAACAGCAGCACCTTTAGGGTTACGTGCTTCGAAAATTTCTTCAACACGAGGCAAACCAGAGGTAATATCGTTAGATGCAGTACCACCGCTGTGGAAGGTACGAAGCACCAACTGTGTACCAGGTTCACCGATTGATTGAGCAGCGATAACACCAACTGCTTCACCAACGTGAACAAGGTCGTTTGTTGACATATCACGGCCGTAACATTTTGCACATACGCCGTTTTTAGCTTTACATGTAAGCAAGCTGCGAATATTAACTTTTTCAACACCAGCATTGACGATAACTTTTGCAAGTTCATCACTGATGTAGCAGTCAGCACCAACAATTTCTTTCTTTGTTTTAGGGTCGATAACAGGCATAGCTGTGTAACGGCCAACAATACGTGCTTCCAATGTTTCAACAACTGTGCCGTTTTGTTTGATTTCTGTAACGTCAATACCTTTAACAACTTCACCAAGGTTGCCAAAGCAATCTTCTTCAGTGATTGTTGTATCTTGTGCAATATCAACCAAACGACGTGTCAAGTAACCAGAGTCTGCAGTTTTAAGCGCTGTATCCATAAGTTGTTTACGGCTACCACGAGCTGCCATGTAATATTCAAGAGGGTTCAAACCACGGCGGAAGTTAGATTTTACTGGCACATCACTAACCGCACCAGATGCAACCGCTGTGTTACCAATAACACCGCAAAGTTGTTTCAAGCTATCTTCACCACCACGGGCTTTAGATGTAATAATAACTTTGATTGAGTTAAATTTATCCAAATGACCAGATGTAACTTTAATAACATCATTAACTGCCTTGTCCCAAACAGCCATGTTTTTGTTATATTTATCAGCATAACTCATCAAACCTTGCATATACATATCGTCATTTGCTTGGACGATTTTATCTGCTTCGTCAATGATTTGCTGACGTTCTTCTGCTTCTTCCATATCAAAGATAGAAAGTGAAACGCTTGAAAGTGTGCTGTATTTATAGCCCATATTTTTAATATCGTCAATCATGGTAACAGTTGTGTTTGTGCCATGTTTACGATAACAAGTTTCAATCAACTTGCCATATGTGCCTTTTTTAACTTCATCTTCAATTTCAAGGCGAAGTGCATTTTCTTTAGTATCACGTGGCACAAAACCAAGGTCTTGTGGAATGATGCTATTGAAAATAACTTTACCAAGTGTTGTTTCAATACGGCCTGTTACCTTTTCGCCATTAAAATCAACTGTGCGGCGCAAAGTAATTTTTGCTTGAAGGCTAAGTTTGCCGTTTTCATGTGCAAGTTGTGCTTCGTCAGCGCTTGCAAATGTCATACCTTCACCTAACGCACCATCGCGTACAGCTGTAAGGTAGTAGTTACCTAAAATCATATCTTGGCTAGGCACCATGTTAGGGCTACCATCACTTGGTTTAAGCACGTTATTTGATGCCAACAAAAGCATACGAGCTTCTGTTCTTGCTTCAACTGAAAGTGGAACGTGCATACTCATTTGGTCGCCATCGAAGTCGGCGTTAAAGCCGCCACATGCCAAAGGTGGAAGACGGATTGCCTTACCTTCTACAAGGATAGGTTCAAATGCTTGCACTGAAAGTTTGTGAAGTGTAGGCGCACGGTTCAAAAGAACTGGATGGCCTTCAACAACTTCTTGCAAAATATCGTAAACGATTGGACGTTCTTGTTCAATCATACGTGTTGCTTTTTTAAGGTTGTTTGTTGCATTCATTTCCAACAAACGTTTAATAATAAACGGACGGAACAATTCAAGTGCCATCATTTTTGGCAAACCGCATTGATAAATTTTAAGTTCTGGACCAACAACAATAACTGAACGGCCAGAATAGTCAACACGTTTACCAAGCAAGTTTTGACGGAAACGACCATGTTTACCCTTCAAACTTGCGGTTAATGATTTCAAATCTCTTTGACGGCTGCCTTGAACAGCACGACCACGTTTACCATTATCGAACAAAGCGTCAACTGCTTCTTGTAACATACGTTTTTCGTTACGAACAATGATATCAGGGGCACCAAGTTCAATCAATTTTTTCAAACGATTGTTACGGTTGATAACACGGCGATACAAATCGTTCAAATCACTTGCAGCAAATTTGCCACCATCAATTTGAACCAATGGACGCAAATCTGGTGGAATAACTGGAATAACGTCCAAAATCATCCAACTTGGTTTGTTGCCTGATTTAATAAACGCTTCAATAACTTCCAATTTTTTGGTTGCTTTAAGTTTACGTTGACCTTTTGTTGTGTGCATGATTTCAGTAAGTTCATCACGTTCTTTTTCAAGGTCAATGTTGTTTAACAATTCTTTAATCGCTTCAGCACCCATACCAGCGCGGAAACCGTTAGGGCCATATTTTTCAATAGCTTCACGGTATTCTTTATCACGAATAACTTGTTTATATGCAAATTCAGTGTTCTTAGGGTCAAGAACAACATAGCTTACATAATACAAAACTTCGTCCAAAAGCTTTGGGCTCATATCAAGTGTGATACCAATACGGCTTGGCACACCTTTAAAGAACCAAATATGACTTACTGGACAAGCAAGTTCGATATGACCCATACGTTCACGGCGAACTTTACTTCTTGTTACTTCAACACCGCATTTGTCGCATACAACGCCTTTATAACGCACACGTTTATACTTACCGCAATGGCATTCCCAGTCCTTTTTAGGTCCAAAAATACGTTCGCAGAAAAGACCGTCCTTTTCAGGCTTTTGTGTACGATAGTTGATAGTTTCAGGCTTTGTAACTTCGCCACGGGACCAAGATCTTATCATCTCTGGTGAGGCGATTGCTACTCTAATTGAGTCGAAATTGTTTAATTCAAACATTTATCTTTTCTCCTACTATAATTCAATGGTGAAGTTGCTCAGCTTTAAGCCAAACAACTTTGCCATTTTTAAATCTTTTTATCTAAATTGCTTTTCATTTTTTGGTTATTTATCAAGGTCGTCAAACAGCTCTTCGACAGTATTTTATCTTCTTATAAAATCCTGGACTCGCTTCATTTTTTGACTTCTTGACTACTCGTCAAGGTCGTCAAACAGCTCTTCGACAGTATTTTATCTTCTTATAAAATCCTGGACTCGCTTCATTTTTTGACTTCTTGACTACTCGTCAAGGTCGTCAAACAATTCAGACTCGTCAAATGCGGTTGCATTGACATCATTTTCATAATTCTTTTGAATATCGTCAAATTCAAGTGTAATGTCTTCAAGGGCTTGTTTATTAACAGGTTCAACTGCTGCAACTTCTTCCCCTTCTTCACTCACTTCATTGATTGTAAGTTCGTGGTTATCTGCTGTTAAAATCTTAACATCTAAGCACAAACCTTGCATTTCTTTAACCAAAACTTTAAATGATTCAGGCATGCCAGGTTCTGGAATAGGTTCGCCTTTAACAATTGCTTCATAAGTTTTGATACGGCCTTCAACGTCATCTGATTTAATTGTAAGCATTTCTTGCAACAATCTTGATGCGCCGTATGCTTCCAATGCCCAAACTTCCATTTCACCAAAACGTTGACCACCAAGTTGGCTACGACCACCAAGAGGTTGTTGTGTGATAAGTGCATAAGTACCAATGCCACGTGCGTGGATTTTATCGTCAACCATGTGGTCAAGTTTTAACATATACATTACACCAACTGTTGTTTTGTTTTCAAATGGCAAGCCTGTGCGGCCATCGTAAAGTTGTGTCTTGCCATCTTCAGGCAAATTGTTTTCTCTAAGCAATGCTTTGATATCTTCTTCTGTTGCACCATCAAATGCTGGTGTTGCAACTTTCCAGTCAAGATGTTTTGCAGCCCAACCTAAATGAACTTCCAACAATTGGCTCAAGTTCATACGTGAAGGAATACCTAATGGATTAAGCAAAATATCAACTGTTTCACCATTTGGCATATAAGGCATATCACATTCTGGAAGAACAACTGATACAACACCTTTGTTACCATAACGACCAGCAAGTTTATCACCTACTTGGAGAACACGTTTTTGTGCGATATAAACTTTTACGCACATATTAACGCCAGCGTCAAGTTCGTCTTTGTTTTTACGTGATAAGATTTCAACGCCAACAACAACGCCTTCTTCGCCGTGTTTAACTTTTAATGAAGTGTTTTTAACTTCTTTTGTTTTTTCACCAAAGATTGCTTTTAAAAGCCTTTCTTCAGGGGTTAAGTCAGTTTCACCCTTAGGTGTAACTTTACCAACCAATATATCACCTGGGCGAACTTCAGTACCGATACGAACAATACCATTTTCGTCCAAATTCTTTAATGCTTCTTCACCAACACCAGCAATATCACGTGTGATTTCTTCATCACCAAGTTTTGTTGTGCGGGCTTCTGTTTTAACTTGTTGAATACTGATAGATGTGTAAGCGTCTTCACGAACTATACGTTGGTTAATCAAAATCGCATCTTCGAAGTTGTAACCTTCCCAGTTCATGAATGCAACTGTCATATTCTTACCAAGAGCAACTTCACCTTTATCTGTTGAAGCACCATCAGCAAGCACATCACCAGCTTTAACCTTTTCACCTTTCTTAACAATAGGTTTTTGGTTGAAGCATGCTTTTTCGTTTGTACGTTCAAACTTACGGAGTTTGTGGTTCACAATACTACCGTCCGCATATTCCATTGTAATATAGTCAGCAGAAACATATTTACATACACCGTCTTGTTCAGCAAGAATAAGTGCACCAGAGTCAACAGCAATTTTATGTTCAACACCAGTGCCAACGATAGGGCTATCGCAACGGATAAGTGGAACCGCTTGACATTGCATGTTTGAACCCATCAATGCACGGTTACCTGGGCTGTGTTCAACAAACGGAATAAGGTTAGCACCAATAGACAAACATTGCTTTGGGCTAAGTTCGAACAAGTCAACCATTGAACTATCAACACGTTCAGCTTGTCCGTTATGGCGGCATTCAATGATACCAGCCTTGATTGTTTTATCTTCATTTAAGTCAACTGTGGCAGGTGCGATATAGTGGCCATGTTCTTCATCAGCCATTAAGAACACAATGTCGTCAGTAACTTTTCTTGTTTTAGGGTCAATTTTTCTAAATGGAGTTTCAATAAATCCATATTTATTAACGCGCGCATACGCGGCAATAGATGTCATCAAACCGATAGGTTGACCTTCTGGTGTTTCAACCAAACAGATACGACCGTAGTGGCTTGGGTTAATATCACGCACTTCAACTGTTGCACGTTCCTTCTTCACACCACCTGGGCCAAATGAACTTAAACGGCGTTTATGTCTTAAACTTGCAGCTGGGTTGATTTGGTCCATTAATGCTGAAAGTTGGCTTGTTGCCATAAATTCTTTAAACACTTTATTAATATGACGAGCGTTTACAATTTGACTTGGTGTGATATCTGTTAAATCACGGCTTTGCAAACTTTCACGCACTTGTGCTTGAAGTTTTGTCATACCACGGCGGAATTCATCACGAAGCAATTCACCACATGTTGCAACACGGCGCATTGACAAGTTATCAATTTCGTCTGTTTCACCTAAACCGTCAATAAGGTTCAAGTGGTAACTGATTGTTGCAATCATATCGTCCAAAGTAACTTGGAAATCTTCAAGTTTGTGAGCATTTGCTTTGATTGCTGCTTTCAAACCTTCTTCATCACCCTTGTGTGCTTTCATAATTTCTTGAAGCAATGGAAGGTAAACAAGTTCAGTGATACCAAATTCTGCTGGATCAAGTTTTGCATATGCTTTAAGGTCAACACGTTGGTTACCAACAACACGCACAACTTTATCTTCAACCAAAACGTCAACTGAGTTAATACCAGCGTTTTGGATTGCTACTGCTGTGTCATGATCAATAAATTCACCTTGGCAAACAAACACTTTTTTACCAAGTTTAACGTCTGTTGCTGCAATTTGGTCTGTAATACGATTAGCAAGTGATAATTTTTTGTTAACTTTAAAACGACCAACTTTTTCAAGGTTATAATGTTGTTGATTGAAGAAACGGTCGTTGATATAACTCAATGTATTGTCTGGGTTAGGAATTTCACCTGGACGTGTGCGTCTGCCAAATTCAATAAGTGCATCTTCTTGAGTGATTTGTGGTTCTTTTTCAAGAGTGTTAACGATAAATGGGTGATGACCATAAATTTCAAGCAATTCTTCGTTTGTGTAACCGAAACATTTAAGCAAAACGCCTGCGCTCATTTTAAACTTACGTTCAACAATAACACGCAATGTGTCGCCTGCAACTTGTTCAGTTTGTACCCACATACCATAACTTGGTTGGATTGCACCATTATAATCCATACGGCCATATTTGTTGATTTCACCACCAAATACAACACCAGGAGATTTAATCAATTGGTTAAGCACAACCCTTTCAACGCCGTTGCAAATAAAGCCAGCATCTTTGCTCATGTAAGGAATGTCGCCCATAAACACTTCCTGATCCATAATTTGGCCAGTTTCTTTAACCAACAAACGAACGTTCACTTTAAGTGGTACTGTGTAACTCATTTGTTTGGTTTTGCACTCGTTCCAAGAATATTTAGGTGTGCGGTCGATTGAATAACCTAAAAAAGACAACTCTGCTTTGTTAGAGTAGTCTATGATAGGGTTGTATTCGTTCAACACTTCACCAATGCCCTCATTTAAGAATCTTTCATAACTCTCTTTTGCAATGCCAAGCAAATCAGGCATAACATAAGGGACTTCCTTTTTGGCAAAACTCATACGTTCAGCCTTGCCTTGTTTTAGTTTTTTGATGTTCAGTGTGTTTGAATTCATCCATTAACTCCTTATTCAGTTGTACACTCGCAAAACCTTTATACAAAGTATAAATGGGCATAATCCACCCTAGCGAGATTTATTCATACTGAGTGATTTTAGCATAATAAACAAGTTATGTCAATAGATTTTAATTAAAATTTGCACAATTTTTAGATAAAATTATTGCCATTTTTAGGCCAATATAAACATGAAATTTAAAATTATCTTTTAATTTTATGATTAAATCACAACAAAAAAACCAGCATATAATCAAAATTGAAATTGGCTGATAATTTACCATTTCAGTTTTGAAGTAAACTGGTTTGTTTTTTTAATCACTAAAAATGCAAAGATAAAGTTTAATGTTAAATTTCGCTGTTATAAGAAGAAGCAATTCTTGTATACTGATTTTCAAAATCCGCCACCATCATTGCAACTTCTGCTTTTGTTAGAACCTTTTCAATAGGCCATCTCTTTGATTTATAGTAGCCGACATTAGAACCGCGCGACACAACAAACATACACTTTGAATAGTTTACGGATGCTTGCTCATGGTCAATAACCACAGAATGGTTGTTGCACAATTTTTGTGTTAAGTCATATGAGATATCGTTACAGCCATAATCAAACAAATCACCAACGTTATACTCTTCACCTGTCATAACATTCTTAACCATGTTGTAAGCTGCATTAATATATAAAGGCTCAAATTTGCCAGTAAGTTTATCAATTTTGTAATACATACGTTTTAAACGATATTTTTCACTAATTTCTTGTTGCACAACCGCCTCCTAAAATGGACTTTATTTTTCTTTACTTATAATATCATACCACTTAGATTTGTCAATACCTTTTATCTATCAAATTATTAAATTAAACACGCCTACACTTACACGGCACAACAAAAAAGGAGAGAACAAATCTCTCCCCTTTTAAATTTTTCATTAAACCACTTAAAATTTTTTGCTTTTGTATCTTCGCCAATATTTGGCAAACTAACTTGTTAGTATGCTTTTGTTGCAACTTTTCCGCCTAGATGGAAAGGATTAAACAAGGCAACGCCATAAGCACCGCCCTTGTTAGAAGGAATTTACCACCTAAAAGGTTATTTTTAAGCAACTTTAAGCAAACCAACTTATTTAAGTGCTAAACTTAGCAGCCTTGTGGACCTTTGTTACCACATCCGCAGCCACAAAGTAACAACAAGATGATAATAAGCAAGCAAGGGTCAATACGGCAACCACAGTTGCAAAGCAATAAGATAAGGATGATAAGCCAAGCGAAATCGCCGCAACCGCAGCCGCCATGATTCATCCCTTCGTTGCAACCGCAATCGTTGCCACCAAAGAATTTGTTGAACATAGTTCCTCCTAAAAGTGTTTTGTTATGTATTTACAAAGAATTTCATATGTGCCTTAATTTTCCTTTGTATACTACATAGTACGCACACCAGCAAAAAAAAGTTACAGAAAACCAAATTCTCTGCAACTTTAAATTTATTTTTTTAGGCTATATTATATTTGCACGCATAACGCTTTATGCTAAATACTACAACAAAATCTCCAAAACTATATTGAATTTTACTTTTTCACGTGTGGCGTGTTTTATATGCAATTATGTTCATAACAAAACGTATTATGTTAAAAGCATTAAATCGCACGCCAATTTTAGTTCCACACCCTATTGATTTGCAAATAAACTAATCCAGCCTGCTATCTTCCATTAAATGTTTTGCATAATCTTGCCAAGCCTTAGACTTTAGCTGCTTTACGTTAACCATTTTACCGTCAATCTCTTTAATAAAAGGGTTAACATAATTGATGTTATCGTCTGGTTCCCAATAATTATGCTTACGTTGCAAATAACCAGATAAAATCTCTTCAGTAAAAAGCCTAAAATGGTTTAAGTCGGTTGAAACACAAAGCCCGTAAGGATGATACAATCCTGAGCACAAATGCGTATGACCAAAAAAGTTGCACATATTCTTTTTGCCATCTTTGATTTGATGCACCAAATTCACCTTTCTTCCACAAACTTCAACCACTAAACTGCTGTACACTTCTTTGATACCTTTGCTTAAACAGTGTTGCTTAAACTTTTCAAAACTATTGTCAAAAAAGTATTTAACCACCCTATCTTCATTATTGCCCATAATAAGCACTATGTTGGCTTTGATTTTTTTAACAAGTTCTAACCCTTTTTGCCACTCATAAGTGTTTGGACCATCACAATCCAACAAATCGCCAACAACATAAATAGTATCGCCTTTATGTGCCGTTTTGTTAAAGTTATTGACAATAAATTTGTCATATTGTTTTATGTTTTTAAACGGACGATTATCTGTTTTCATCGTAAATGTATCGCTAAAATGTATGTCTGCTGTAAAAAATTTCATTTGTACCCCTATTTCAGTTGATCATATCACAACTAAGTGTTTTGCACAAACGATTTGTTCTCAACTGTGCAGCTATCCATGTCAAAAACAATGTCTGGATGCAAACAATCCACCAATGTCATGTTGTGTGTTACAGCAATTATTGTGCCTTTAAACGAGTCTAGTGCCGAATATAAAATTTGTGTTGCCTCCAAATCTAAGTGATTAGTTGGTTCATCCAGCACAAGGGTGTTAACTTTATTAATTGCCAATTTTGCCAAGTTTATTTTGGTTCTTTGCCCTGCACTAAACTCTTTAAATGATTTATCTTTTTCTTCATAAGGGACACCAAAACTATTTAAGATTTGATAAACAAATGATTTATCTATTTCTGTGCTATCTCCAATTATGTACGACAGCATGTTTAAATCCAATTTATCACTTAATAACGTATTCTGCTCAATATAGCCAATTTTAACACCACGACCAATATAAATATCACCAGATTTTGGAGAAATCTCGCCTAACAAAGTTTTAAGCAATGTAGTTTTACCTGAGCCGTTACCGCCCTTTATCAAAACCCTTGAACCAAATGGTATAGTCAAATTAAATTTGCATGTGCTAAATCCGTCATATCCACAAACTAAATTTCGCAACACAACATCTTTTGATGCTTTTTCTTCTGTTTCATTAATTCTAAAATCAAAAACTGGTTTATCTCTAAACTCAGTGTCAATTTCAACGTTTTCAAGTTGTTTTGTAAGTTTTTTAACTAATGCACCAGACTTGTTTTCACCTTTTCCAACTTTATAATCGTGAGCAATTTTATCATTATCTCTTGCTTGTTTGCCCTTTGTTGATGAAGCAGTTACAGTTGCTTGTGCCAATTTATTTTTTAAATAAGTTTGTTGTTCTCTTGCTTCCTGATATTGCTTTTTACGCTGTTCAAAAGCCATTTCTTGCACTTCTAAATATTTTGAACATGGAAAAGGAAATTCAGTTATATGTCCATTTTTCAATTCAAAGGTTTTTGTTGTAACTTCGTCCAAAAATTTTTCATCGTGAGAAACCACCATGTATGATTTTTTTATTGATTTTAAATAGCCAATTAAAAATTCAACACTTGCAAAATCCAAATTGTTTGTAGGTTCATCAAACAACAATGTTTCACTTGTGCTGAGAAGGACAGTTGCAAGCATTAATTTAATTTTTTCGCCACCTGATAAAATGCCAACCTTGTCATCCAAATTTTTATTTAATTTTAAGCCTGACAAAATTGCTTGCACGTTTGTGTCAAAATTATAACCATCACAAGCTAAAAATTGGTTTAACAATTCACCATACAATTCCATATTTTGTTCATTTAAATCTTGTTCAAGCGCATTTAATTGTTGTTCAATATCACCTATTCCTGATTGCTTTTTAAGATAATTTAAAATTGTCATTTCATACAAATTTGTATCTATTTCCTGCTTTAAAATAGCAACACTTTCATTACTATTTAATTTTACTTCACCAAAATCTGGCTTCTCTTCGCCAGCCAATATTCTAAGTAAAGTGGATTTGCCACAGCCATTCACACCAACCAAACCAATTTTATCACCAGTTTGAATTTCAAATGAAACATTATCTAACACTTCTTTTGTTTTGTATGCCTTGCACAAATTTTTAACAATCATCTACACCTCCCGCAAATTGGACAATCACTGTTTTTGTTCCATTTAATCACTTTGAGTTTATCGTTATATAAGTTTAGCATTAAAGTTTTGTTTTGCAAAGATGTTTTTTTAAATTTTATAAAATAATTTATAATTTCATCTGTAACAAAGTTACCTATTATGCCACATAGTGGTCCGTATGAGGGAACCATATCCAACCTATTTATCGGCTCATTATGTTCTTTATTAATACACTTTAAGCAAGCAGTTTTACCAGGCACAACAAATGGTCCAACCATGCCAACATGTTCAGCGAAGCCAGAAAACAATACTGGTTTCTTAAGTTCAACACAAACATCATTAACCATTGGTCTTATCACTCTAAAAGGTTTATCAAATGTGCAAACAACAAAATCAGTATCTCTAAGCAGTGTTTTTAATGTTTCGTTATTATCTACAAAAACATTGGCTATCTTAATATCTGTTTTTGGATTAATTTGAAGTAAATGTCTAAACGAACTATCCAGCTTTGATTTATTAACATCTTCACGCAAATAACCTATTTGTCTTATCAAATTTGAAGATTCAACCACATCATTATCAACCAAAAGCAAATTATCAAAGCCTGCTCTTACAATCATTTCAGCAACCACGCTTCCAATTCCGCCGACACCCAATATTGCGATTTTTTTATGCCTTACATTTTCAAACTTAGCTTTTTTATTTTTGTTAGATAACATATAAAAATATGAAAGTTCTCTTCCGTAAAACTCATCTTTGCTTATTTTTTCAAATTCATCAAAATTGATTAAAATCTTTTCTGTCAGCAAATAATCTATTGCATCTCTAGCCTCTTCATTAGAACATCTGTTTATGCTTGCTAGTAAAGCAACACCATCATCATACTCAATAGGATTTATCATATTTTGAAAAAATCTCAATAAGGTATCATTTTCCATTCCAATTGTTTTTCCCGTTTCTGGGAAGTTACCTAAATTTAGCTCATTTGTTAGAGCATCGAAATAAAGCAATTTCGTTTTGTTTATCACTATTTTCATATTACCCCTTTAATTTAAAAATAGGGCTAGACAAGCCCTATTTTTCATTAGCAGTTTTGATCAACGTGGCAAGCAAATTTTACTACTTTAAGTTTGTTAACTTTAAACATATCAAACCTCCTTACTTACTTTTGCATTTACTGCATGTCAATATAGTATCCAAATTTTGTAAAATTGTCAAGTGTTTGACTTTTATTTTTTTTGTGATACTATTATACCATTATGTATAACGAGATTAATGATTTTTTAGATAAGTATAAGGAACTATACCAAGATTTCACACCACAAAAGATACGTAAAAAAATAAAATATGGTTACAATTGTGATACAGACCAAATAATATGTCATTTAAATCTAATCAAGAAAAAAGAATCCGCATATTATAAATTTTTAAAACTTGTAATGTCTTATTTTAATTTAAATACCAAATCAGTTGCAGAATTGTCTTGTGGATTTATACCAACTCTATCTGCCACAGCAAAAAAATACACCAAGAACATTGTGGCAATAAATAAAAAAATACTTTTTAGAAATTATCATAACGTAAAAACAATAGAAGCAGATTTACAATCTAATTATGACTTATCACCTTATGATTTAATTATTGCGTTTAGACCATGTTATCCAACAGAAAATATAGTTGATTTGTGTTTTCAATATAAAAAAGATTTCGTAATATATTTATGTCCATGTGTTCTACAACCTAAAATAAGCAACAAACAATTTGAAACAATTGAACAATGGCACTCATATTTGCTAAGTAAAGTAACAGCAAACAAAGAGTATCAAATTACTATAGTTCACAGTAGAAAACTTCAAGATAATATGCCAATAATAATAGCCAAATATAACCACAATCTTGTAAACAAATTTTAATAACTGAAAGATTGCAATTTATCAACAATCATTTGTTTAAGTTGGACTATGTTTTTGCCTGTTTTTGCACCAATGTAGCATGTGTCGTAAGGATATGGTTTAAGTGCTTGTATTTCAGCATTTGTTAATTTATCTGCTTTGTTATAAACCAAAATCACACGATGCGGATCAATTTCAAGGCGTTTAAATTCACGTTCAACAACTGCAATTTGGTCATAACGATGTGGATCACTTGCATCAACAACAAGCAGAAGCACGTTAGCGTCCAAAGTTTCTTCCAATGTGGCAGAGAAAGCATACATAAGTTCATGTGGAAGGTTGCTAACAAAACCAACTGTATCAATCAACACATATTCTGTGCCGTTATCCCAAACTTTTTTGGTAAGCACATCAAGAGTTGCAAAAAGCCTATCGTCAGCATAAGTGCCAGCCTTTGCAATAGCGTTCATCAATGTTGATTTACCAGCGTTTGTATACCCTACCAAAGCCACGCTTCTCATACGTGTTAAACGCTGTTTGCGTTGTGTTTGGCGATTTTTTTGTATATCTTTGATTTCTTTTTCAAGACGTAAAATATCTTCTTGGATTTTGCGTTTGCTTAAATCTCTCAACCTTTCACCAGCACCACGTCCTGCAACCTTTTCTTGATTAAGTTCCAAACAACTTAATCTTGGCAAACTATATTTAAGTTGTGCCAATTCAACTTGCAATTTACCCTCGCCCGATTTTGCGCGACCAGCAAAAATATCTAGAATAAGCATTGTGCGGTCAATAGTTTTAATATCAAAAATTTCACTCAAATTGCGCAGTTGACTGCCTGAAAGTGGACAGTCCAAAATAATCACAGTAGCACCTAATTCTTTTGCCTCATCGCGAATCTCTTCTGCTTTACCGATACCAAAATATGTGCGTGCATTTAATTCTTTTGGTTGAAAAATATTACATTTAACCACTTCATACAATGCACTTTCAGTTAAAAGTTCTAATTCTTTTGACCTATGCTCTGCATTGTTCATATCGACATATGGACAAACAAGATAGGCCTTTTCTTTTATAATTTCATTATTAACAAACATAAATTTCTCCTTTAAACATGATATTTAGGCATTTTGCGTTGTTCCGCCACCGTTTATACTCAAACATGCTTTTAGCTGCTTAAACCAACCAAAATCAAAGTGGTATTTACACTAAATTTTGGCTTTGAATTTAGCATTAAAAACACAATAAAAAATAATTAAAACCTGCCTAAAATTTTAACTTTGAGTTTAAAGATTTATGCTCATTTTTTCACCTCATACAAATGTTATTTTAACTTATTGATTGCTTTATTGTCAATGAAATTGTTGTTTAAAAATGATTGAAATACAAGTTTATATTCACAAACATTGTTTTAACCAAACCGTTTTACGCATTAAAAAATGTGCCTAGGGCGAACATATTTAGAGTTAAAATAAAGTTGTGTTGACTTCTATATCGTTCTCTATATATGTTGAATTTAGGCACATTTTGTGATATTCACAAATTATGGTTGTTAGTTTTCAAAATCAATCAATGAATGCTGTTTTTGATTTAAAAGCAACCTATATTTACTTAATTTTATAAAACCGCATCTTTGTTGTTAATGTATTTAAGCGTACTGATTAAAACATCATTTGTTTTCATCATAGATTGAACATAAGATAAAACCATGTCTTCTTTTTTGATTTTCTTTTTGCTCATCATTCTAGAAATAAAACCATTCTTTTTTGACCTTGCAACAATTGCAAGAGTGTTTTTTTCAAGCAAGCCATTTTCTTTTAATTTACTCATTAAAGAACCAACAATATTTAACTGACCAATAACATAGTCTAAGTCAGCCTGACCTAAAAGCATATATAATTTGTAATATATGTCGTTTAAAGCTTTAACTTCTTCATTATTTTCGTTTGTTCTAATTTCTCTTATATGATTCATACTATCATAAATTTTGCCAATATACTCACAAACAACAGACTCTTTTGTTGTCATAGTTGGTAAAGATGGCATAACATTATATTTTTCCATTTATTTTAAACCTCAACTTTTATCATTATATCATTTTTAAACACGTTGTCAATGCCCTTATAGCCTTTGAACAGATTGATTAACACTTGCTTTTTGTTCTCTCACTATGTCAAACATCATATCAATGGTATCACCTAATTGAATAATCACTTTTGAAAGTTTTTTAAGTTTAAGTCTAATTTCAATCTGTTTTAGTGAACCATTGGTTTGACGATGTTTTTCTTCAACCAATTTAAACCAATTTGCTTTTTGTTGGCTTTGCATATCTTGCAACTTTATAATTATTTGCTTTAATTGACAGTACTTCTCTTGTTGACTTAAATTTGAAAACTGAGATAATGCATCAATCATTTTTTGGAGAGATTCTTTCTCATATGATTTAACTGCCAGTGCTTTAATTTTATTCAACTCTTTTATCGGCATTGTGTAGTGATTATTATCATTTAAATTTGTGCTATTTGCCATGTAATTCTTCCTAATTTTATTTGATTTTATTATAACATATTTCCTTAAATTGTCAATAGTTAAATTTTAGGTTGTGTTAGCAAAGTTGTTGCAAAAAATTTTATTTTCTGCTAAAATGCGCCTGTGCGCATATGTAACTTAGCAAGCGGCAGCAGTGGCAACTGCACTTATATTGAAGGTGGCTTAGCCAGAATTTTAATTGACAATGGCAAACCTTTTTCATATATATTTGACGCACTTAATCAACTTCAAATAGCACCAGATAGCATTGATGGCATACTTGTAACTCACGAACATAGCGACCACATCAAAGGCATTGAAAAATTTGTTCGCACTTATAACACTAAAATATATGCACACACACAGATTAAAGAGATTTTATTAAACCAAATTCATGTCGATGCAAATAACTTTGTGTTTTATGACAGCGATTTTGATATTGGAGATTTACATATTCAACCTTTTCCACTACCACACGACAGCAAATTTTGCGTAGGCTATCGCGTAAATCAAGAAGATGCAGTAGCAACCGTTTGCACTGACTTAGGCGAATTTTCCGCTGAAACATTTGAAATAGTTAAAAACAGTGCGGTTGTATATTTAGAAGCAAATTATGACCCTGAAATGCTTATGTCCTACCCTGGTTATCCACCATTTTTAAAACGCAGAATAAGCGGCGGACACGGCCATTTGAGTAATCTGCAATGTGCAAAAGCAATTGAAAAATTGGTAAAAACTGGCACACGTTTAATTGTGTTGAGCCACATAAGTGAACATAGCAACACTGTCAACCTTGCCGTTGGCACAATAGCAAATTATTTAGAAAATAAAAACATAATTCCTAACCGTGATGTTCGCCTAGACATTGCCCATCATGAACAACGTGGAACCATATTCAGAATTACCCCAACCAGCCAAAAACAATAGTATTTTGATAACATGGGCAATGTCTGTTTGGGGTCCCCAACAAAGCATAACATAGTGGATTTGTTGGGGTTAAGGAAAAACCGAACTTTAAGGCTTATAATTGCGTAGTTTACACGCAATTTAGCAAAAGTGAGCGTTTTGACGCTGCTCATCATGAGCAACGTGGAACTATATTTAGAATTACACCAACCAGCCAAAAGCATTAATTAAAAAATCACCTTTATAAAATTTGTAAAACACGACATTATTATAAAAAAAAGATAGGCGTTTAACCTATCTTTTTTTACTTTTTTATTAAATTTATTAAGCACCTAATGTAACTTCTTCATATACAGATGTTTCAGCATTAAGTTTATAATATTTCATTGTTTTTGCAACAGTATCATAAATTGCAATATCACAACGTGTTGTGTCGTTATACTCAATCAAAACACAAGTTGTAGATGCTTCAAAACCAGTTTTGTCAGCATTCAAAGTGTTTGTTGACATAAACACTTCAACATTATCTTTATATGATTGGCTAAAACTATCTTTACGAACCTTGATAATAGCACATGTTTTCTCCGCTGTTACAGATAAGAAAGTTGATGATTGATAACCTGAACCAAATGCTTCTGGATTAAAGAAGAAAATAAGTTCAGCTGGGATTGTTGAATCAATATCAATCAAACCTAAACTTTCAAGGTGAGCACGCTTGCCTTCAACTGTGTCGGTTGGATTTTTTGGGTGGCCTTTATAATAGAAAACATATTTATCTTCACCATAATAAGCCTTGATTGCTTTAACATAATTATCAAAATAGTCTGCTTGTTCAGTTGCTGTCCAAGTACCTAAAATAACCATAACTTGTTTATGATCTGCTTCTGCCTTTTCAAACATAGTGTCGCTGAATTTATAAAGGGCTTTTAAATCGGCCTTAAACCATCTATCAGCAACCATTGCTTCAATTTCCTCGTCAGTTTTGCTTGCATTTGCTGTATTAACACGTGGGTCAATTTTAACAAGTAAAGATTTTAAATCTTTAACCTTGATAGCCGTGCCTTCTGTTGGTTGAACAAAGTTTGAATATACTGTGCCACCAGCAGTTAATGTTTGTGTGCCAAGTGTACCATTAGCACGTGTTAACCACCAATCAACATTTGATTCTTCTTTTGCCATAACAAAAGCGTATTCACGTAATGTGTTAGCGTCTATGGTAAGACCTCTTGTTGATTCAGTAATTTTACCTTTTTTTGCAACCTCTTTTTTAAGTTTTAAATAGTTTGCTTTCATTGTTTCGTAGGTGGAAGCATAATTTGCATTATTCAAATTTTTGTTAAAATAATTGAAAGATGCTGTACCATCTGAAAGCAAAGTAACTTTATAATTTTCTGCCGGAATTCCATTTGCAACAGTTGCGTCTAACCAACCATACGCATAATAGTCATTGTAATAAAAGTTAAATTTTGAATCTTTGTTAATTTCATACAATTCTTTAACCCAAGCTGATGTACCTTTGTACATTTCGCGTTGAGTGCTGTTCAAAAATTCGTCTGGTGTTGCAACTGGAATTTCATAAACATTTTTAGGAAGCTTACTCCAATCCCAAGCACCACTACGTTTAAACCACACAAATGTTGGTATTGTGCCTTTGTTTGTAATTTCGTCCAATGATAATGTAAACAATGTTACAGGCATTGTCGCTGTGATAGGTGCAATATTGTATTCGTCTGCTGAAAGATTCACTTTCATTGTTTTTGTTGTGCTGTAAATGCCTTTTTTAAATTGCACTTTAACAGTCATTTTACCATAAAAGCCATCAATTTTAGTTTTGTTTGCAGCCATTTGGCTTACCTTGTTAAGGTATTTAACATTGACCAATTCATTGTTGTGATAAACCGACACCTTAATGCTGTCAAGTTGTTTTGATGCATTCCAATTAATGTTAATTGCTTGTGATTGGTCAATTTGCGCAGCACTTGCATAAACATCAACTTTAAGTGCGCAAAAATAAACAAGCAAGAACACTAAAATACCTAAAACAAGCACGCCACCGCAAATTGTTAATGGGAGCCATACTTTTCTAGGAACTTTTTTTGTTTTTTCCATTTATTCCTCCATGTTTGTTACAATCAAATTACAACATTGGTCAAATTAAGTCAATTAAAATGAAAATTTTTTAAATAATTGTTTATTTTCGGCAAAATTTGACAATTTTTTAACCTGTCAAACTATTTGCAGCACAATAAAAAACATGTGGCAAATTATAACCACATATTTTTTGATTTTTTACTATAAAGCCCACTTGAAACAATGTAGAATATTTCTGTTATATTATTTGTTACGGTATATGCTGTCTTAGTACCTACCTAAATTTAACCCAACCAAATTATCTTAGACTTTTAAATAGGGTTTAATATCTATTACTCTATTGATTTGGTTTTGTGCGATGTTTGCCGTTGCCTATCAGGCTAAAATCTATGCGATAATAGCCTTGCTCCATATTACATAGTGGACACTTTTTAGGCGCTTGTTTATCTTGAATGATTGTACCACATTCATCACATTTAAAGCATGCTTCACCGCAATTACACTTGTAAAGACAATTACATTTCAACCCTTCTGCCAATTTTTCAAGCGTGCGTTGGTGCGTCTTTTCAACTTTCGCAACCATATCAAACAAATCTGCAACATCTTTAAAGCCTTCATCACGTGCAATGTCAGCAAAAGTTGGATATATTGATTCCGCACTCATTTCCTCATTATGTGCTTCCAATTTAAGCGTTTCGCACACGTCTGCCCCTTGTTTAAAAGGGTAACCAGCAGATATTTCAATGTTTTGTGTATCTTGACCACCATGCTCATTAATCTTGTTAAAAAATTGTTGAGCGTGTGCCATTTCATTATGAGCAATTGTCCTTATAAGATTGCTTAAATATTCATAGCCTTGTTGTTGCGCCATTTTTGCCAAAAATTGATATCTTGCCCCTTCCATGCATTCACTGGCAAATGAACGCGCTAAATTTTCTTTTGTTTTACTTTGTTGAAAATCCATATTCCCCTCCAACAACAATTTTTAACCTAGTTGGCAAATTTTAAAACAACTTACGCCAAACATCTAATAAAAGTTAAAAAATTTTACATCTTCACCAAAAAGATTAAGAAATCCAAAAATATTTTAAAAAATTTGTAAAAATTTATTGACAAACATTTTTTAAATTGTTAATATAAACTTGCATTTGTTGTGAAATGCACATAAAAACTTTGGGGGATTAGCTCAGTTGGCTAGAGCACTTGCCTTGCAAGCAAGGGGTCATCGGTTCGAATCCGATATTCTCCACCAAATGTTATAGGAAGGTGGCGAACATAATATTGTTCGCCAAATTCATAGGACATTTGTGGTAGAATTCTGTTTAAGCAATTTATTGCAAACAGATATTCTCCACCAAAAATATTTTGAGATGTGAATTTCAAAGTCTACCTCCCTTAACATAAGGGGTTTACAAAGGGGAAACAATGTTGCCACTTTGTAGAGGAGCAAACGCCTAACAAGCGGACGTTTGCGATAACAAGAAGCAAACTCGCCAAAAGGCGAATCGCGACGAAGAGATGTAGCTCAGCAGGTTAGAGCACCACCCTGATAAGGCGTGTAAGACCGATTTGTAGCAAGTCCGCGACAGTTGTTAAAGTCGTTAAAACAAACATATAGGATTGTAGCTCAGCTGGTTAGAGCACCACCCTGATAAGGTGGGGGTCGGTGGTTCGAGTCCACTCAATCCTACCAAACTTGAGAGCGAAATTCGCTCTCATTTTTTTATCTAAAAAGTGGCTAAAACCCAGTAATTTCGGGCATTTCTGGACTTTAATAAAACTTTAATCTTAACAAATTTATGTGCTTTAAAATCAAAAATTTCACTCTAAATTTTGACATCAAATGCATCAAAATTTGACATCAAATATTTTTTACTTAAAAATTTGCAATAAAAAAGACCGATAAGAACAAAATTTTCCTATCGGTTTTTTTCTTTCTAAAACTATCTAAAACTGATACATTTGATGTCAATTGATGTCAAAATTGATGTCAACTTTTACATCTCAAAATCGTGCTGTTTTCTTCTTCGTCTTTCTTGCTTTTCTTTTAGCAATCTTTCAAGTTCAGCGTCTAGTTCATCATCTTCCATTTCTTCCGTTTCTTTGCTTTCGCTTGTTTTAAAGTTGTTGTTTAACACATCAGTTGCTTTTTGAAAGTATGATTTATCTACACTGTTATATGTTGTGATTGTCGTTTTTACGGATTTATGACCAAGTAAGGCTTGGATAACTTTGGGGTTTTGGTCGGCTTCAAACAGCATATTTGAATAAGTGTGTCTTAATGTGTGAAAGTGTATGCCAAGATTGTTTAGGTTATATTTACTTAAAAAACGATTGAAAATCTTTTTAGTGCCATAATATGTTCTAAGTGAACCATCATCATTGCAAAATACCAAATTTGAGTTGTCGGTCAATGTAACACCTTTTTCATCAGCTTTAATTTCTTGGTTTGTTTTGTATTCCTTTAATGCTTCAACCAAAAGGTCAGGCATTGGAACGGTTCGCTTTGAGCAAGCAGTTTTGGTTTCACTGATAACAGTTACTCGCTTCGTAATTTTTCCATTTTCATCAAATTTAGGAACGATTGTGATTGCTCTATCAACATTTATAGTTTTGTTTTTAAGGTCAACATCTTTCCACATAAGCCCCAAAGTTTCGCCAGTTCGTAGTCCTCCTAACATCATACAAAGACAAAGTGGCTTGAGTAGTTTATGTTCGCCAAGACAAGTTAAAAACTTTTCTCTTGCTTCGGGTGGGATAGCCTTGTATTTGTTTTCACCGTCATAGATTTTTCGTTCTTTACTTTTCACTCTCGTTAGCAAAGTTGGATTGCTTTGCACAAATTTGTTTTGAACAGCATAGTCAAAAAATTGATTAAAAATAACTTTTGTTTTTCGCACAACATCAAGGCTATATCCATCTTCAAGCATTTGGTTTAATAGTTTTTGAATAACCATTGTTGTAACTTCGTCAATTTTCATATTGCCAACTTTAGGTTCAATATGCAATTTGAATTTGCTAAAATTACCTTCAAAAGTTCGTGGTGTAACTTGGTTCTTTTTGAAAACTAAAAGCCATTCTGTCATCAAACTTCCGATTGTGTTTTTGTCAACATAATCAAAATTTTCACTTTCAATTCTGTTGGTTAGTTCAGTCAATTTATTTGCAACTTCCATTCTTGATTTGCCATAAATAAATTTGCGAATTGGCTTGCCATTGTCATCATAACCAGTTGTTACTGCACCAGTCCATCTTCCGTCTTTTCTTTGAAATATTGAGCCTTCGTTGTTGGCTCTGCGAGTTTTGCTTACAACTTTCTTTCTAGCCATTTTGCACCTCACTTTGATTGTCGCTTAGTGTTAGCCAAGTTACAAAATTAAGCACACTCACAACTTGTCGTTTGCCAACTTTTGTTGTTGGAAAAGATTTGCTTCTAAGCAAGTTCCTAACATTATCTCTACCAAGTCCAGTGATTTTTATTAAGTCTTCACAGTCCAAAAAATCTTTGTTGTATTTAGTTGAAATACGGTCAACTTCCGATTGTATTAAGTTGTTTAAATTTAGATTTGTATTGTTTAAATTCATAGTTTAATGTTCCTTTTGTTCGTAAGATTTTTTTCTTTCTACAATCTCTTTCTAAATCTAAATTTATTAAAATCTATCTGCATTGAGCAAAATAGAAGTAGCAACTTTGTTGCCAGTAAGAAGTGTTGGGTATCCCAACAGCTTCCAAAATGACGAGAAAACATAGTAAATTTAAGTGTATCAGTTAAAAGTGCCGATTTTATCGGACTTTTACGCACTAAATTTAATAATTGTTTCTCGCTTATGCTCTATCTCAAATATCTATCATAAAACACCTCCAATTTTATATAAATTCCAATTTTAAATCACTTTCAATTTAATCAAAATGTTTTTATTCTACATCTCAAAATCACTAGACGAATAGCCTTCATCAATGAGTGTTTTTATTCGCATTTCTTCCAGTTTTTTCATATAGTCCTGAAAACACTTTATTGCTTCATATTCGCACTTTGAATTTAGATACATACAATGTTCAAGTTCTTTCCAAAGTTTGTCTTTTTGCATTCGTTTTTGGACTACATATTTTGCATTAAGTTTTAATCTTTCAATCTCTTGACCTTTCAAATTTTTAGCACTAACAATAACCAAATTTCCAAGTCTGCGATATAAATCTTTTGTATATTTTTCGCTCAAATTTTGTTGTGGTTTGTCCACATCATTACGCTTGCAATAACTATCCACCAGTTTTTGTTTTTCGCTTACAATGTCATTAAAATCATTTTTGTAAATGCTAATGTCAACATTGTGGGAGATGATATAGTTTGAAATGTTATCAATATTTGGTTTTAGTTTTTGCATATTATCAGAGTCGTAAAATGTGTGTCCTTGCTCTGGAAATTGATTTGCTAGGTCTAGTAACATTTGCTTTAATTTAAGCCCAGAAACAGCGCTTAATCGTTCTTTAACAATCTTTGTTAGTCTTAACCTTATTTCTTTCTCACGAGCCTTAAAACCGGTTGCAGAGAGTTCAATGTTGGCTTTTAAAAAGTCCATTGCATTGTTTGAAATGTAGCCACGAGAAAAATGCTTTTCTTTGTTTTTCATTCGCTGTGGTTCTCGTTCAAAAAACAACAAATGAATATGTCTGTTGTCTGTATTCTCGTGCAGTCCTGCAAACCACTCAATGTTGTTGGGTTTTAGTCCTGCTTGTTTGAAATATTTTGGTAATTCGCTTTTTACGAGTTCATAAGCTTGCTCATAACAACCACACCATTTCTTGCCAAAGTTTTCTTCAAAGGAAATTATTCCAGACCAAATAACCGATTTTGTTTGCCTTAAATCTTTTCTAAAATCGGCAATTTGTTCTTTACTCATAAGCCCATTTTGGTTAAAAATTCCACTAGATTTTGTGCTGTTGTTTGAATACTCAACAAAATCTAATTTTTCTAAATCTTTAATGCCAGTAGCAACATATTTTAGATAATCATCATACTTGTTAGATGAGTAATAGTTTCGCTTGTCTTGGTTTGTCTTATCTTTGTAGTTCGGTAAAAAGAATTCTTGTTTGTAAACAACATTTGGCACTTTATCTGACATCTAAAAGTTCCTCCAAAATATTTTCTCTTTGTTCTTCAATGCCATTTATATCTAGTGGTTCATACTTCCAACTTTGAGTGTAAGAGTTTAAATTTATTGGGTTTTCTTTGTTGAGCAGTTTTGTGATTAAATTAAGCAGTGCTTGATTTATTCTAACATTTGCATTAGTGTCCACAAAGTCCATTTTTTGGTTTGCAGATATGGTTGTGAGTTTGTCATTTATCTCTTGCAAGTTCTTTCTAATCTCGCTGAAATTTATGCTTTGGTTTAGTGCGTTATCTCCAAGCATTTTATCTGCACCAAGCAAGGCAAAATATTTCATAGCATCGTTTAGGCTATCAAACTTGTCCTTAAACTTTTCAAGTGCTCGCTTAAGAATCTCATACTCATCTTGATTATAAACTCTAATAATATATTGAGTTTTCAAATCTTTTGTTTTAATTCTAGCCATTTTAGCCTCCTAATTATTTCTAGTCTTTCTATATCTCTTTCTATTTCTAATTAAAGGGGCAATGATTGTCTTCGTTTGCTTTTACATTTTTAAAATCCTCCTTTTGTTTGAATTTGCTCACGAAAAAATACCTATCGGGGTAATAGGCAATATTTCGTTTAATCTCTTTCTACTAAATTTCTAACAAGAAAAAAACATATCAAACTTACAACTTCTCAAACCAAATTTCTTTCTTTATCAAATTTTCTTTCTTTATCTAACAAAACAAGAAAAATATATATTTTTTATATTTATTATATATACAAGAGTGGGCTGTGGCGAACTTGCTTATTTTTTCTTTGTTAGATATAAAATTGTGTTTTACAATTTTGCTGGTTAGAAACGCAAAGTTGGTGTCATTTTTCTTTGTTAGAAAAAATATAAAGTGGTCCAAAAGAAAAAGAACTATCAAAACAATAGTTCTTTGTTCAAGTATTTAGCCCCTCTATATATAAGGACATTTTTTAACCAAAAATTAAGTATCTTTTTGAAAAAAAGTTAAATTTTTTTAATTTTTATTTATTTTGTTGCTATTTGACCACTTTTTTCTTCCAAATCTGTAATAAAATCATCAACCATTTTAAGAACTTGCACGATATTACCTTTAAAAGTTTTCAACTTTTCAAAATGGGCTTCAATGCCTTGCTCGGCAAAAGCATTATTCATTTGTTCTACGTATTTGTCGTCAAGAGAAGAATAATCAATTTGTTTAGATAGTTGTTCTCTTATATTCATATTTGACTTTGTTGTTATGCTATGAGTTATGGCTTTTCTTGTTTCTTTTATTAGATTTTTGACTTCGTTAAGGTCAATAGTCAATATCCCTTTCTGTCTTATTTCTTGCAAATAAGCATTAAATAGATATTCAGCTTCTCTTTGAAACTTATCCCAAAATGATGATTGTGTAAATTCTTCATTATTACAAAGTATTGCACGATAATTATATATGATTTTTTCTAGTCTTTGATTTATTGCGCTAGGACTAATCCCAAATCTTTCAGCAATAACATTTTGTTTTGTTCCAGCAAGATATTGGCACAATATGAGTTTGTCTTGACCTTGCAATCTAGACAGACTTTCTCTCAAAATTTTCTTGTCAATTTTATCTACCATTTGGTCAACAATATCCACACTTCCTTGCGAAGAATGTTTATTCAAATATCCATCTAAATAGTCTTGACTTTGGTTACCTTGAATAGTAGAAAAACTAACTTCGTGTCGTCTTATTTTTCTATCTTTGCTTTCTTCCTTTATTTCTTTGTTGCTCATAACACTACCTCAAATGGTATTTTCTCATCCACACATAATAAAAGCATTGATTAACTAACAATATTTTTAAAGCTTAAATTTTAGTGAAAAACATAGTTAAATGAAATATTACAAATAATGTAATATTCGTAAATATTTATCACAACAAACTATGATATTTTTAAATAATTTTTATACTTATTTATCATTCTAATCATACCATAATCATTTTTGTCTACTAAATCTAATGCTTCGTTAATAGTAACCCATTTAATTTCCATAGATTCATTAGAAATTTCATAATCATGATTGTCAACAATAAACAAAAAGTTAATATCGTAGTGTAAATGTTCAGGTTCATTTTTCTTTGCACTGTATGGGATTCTCATAACTGCAACATCATAAATAGAATTTGTTCCTAATACAAAATCAATAATTCCTGCTTCTTCCATAATTTCTCTTTTCGCAACATTTAGACTATCTTCTTCGCCATCGCTATGACCTCCAAACTGAAACCACATTCCAGACTTTTTATGATGATTTAATAAAATATTGCCTTGCTTATCACAAATAAACGCACCTGCAGTTATATGACCTTCTAAATTTGACCTATCATAACAATTTGTATTATTTTTTAAAAATGATGTTATTTTTATTACATCTTCTTGTTCCTTATTGTCATATGGTTTGTAATTTTTTAATTCATCTAATAATTTAAACATTTGCATCTCCTTAAAATAACGACATTTGAGTGAATTTATCATAATTAATACTTGCTTTATCTAGTAGTGATTCTTTATCTTTTATTCCTAGTTTTTCTACCAGTTTAATAAATATTTCTCCAGTTAATATACAATCTGTTAAAGCAGTATGTCTGGTTTTAGGGATTTCAATAGAAAACAATTCTGCCAATTTATCTAACTTGTAACTTTTTTCATTCGGAAAAGCGAGTTTTGCCAATTTAATTGTGTCAATAAATTTAATTTTGCTAAGTTTTTCTCTTCCCTCATAAAATCTTTTACATATACTCAATTCATAATTTGCATTTTGAGCTATAAAAACATAGTCATTTCTACCACAAACTTCTTCAAGTATATTGAAAATTTCATTCGAATTCTTAGCATTTTGTAAATCTTTTTCCGTAATGCCTGTTTGTTGGGTATCAAATTCCGTAAGAGGTGCAAAACTTGGCGGTTTTATAAACCAAGATTTTTGTTTTGTTTGACTAACTTGTAAATTATCTATTTGTACCAAACCCAGTTGAATCGGTTCTGGTGGAACCCCTTTAGGAGTAACAGTTTCAAAATCTATTACCATAAAAGATTGTCCGCGTAAATCTTTATTCATTTATTATTCCTTTAATTTCCCTTATGTCTGTATTAACCTTAATATCATTATAATTATTGTTGATTGCAATAGCAAGCAATCTATTTAACAAGTTTTTACAATTGGTGGCTTTAATTCTATGATTATAATTTATAGATTTTAAATATCTTTTAATAGCAATTCTTTCAGTTACTGGTCTCAAACCAAAAGAACCAACACTGTTTATTACTTTTTTCTTAGATAAGCTTTTTATTATTTCTAAGCTATTGTTTTTGAATAGTAGCAAAGGTGAAAAATAATTTGAATTGCATTGTAATTTACTTAAATTATCCACACAACTAATCTCTTTATAAAACTTATTACAAATATGTTTTCTGTGTGATAAGTTAGCATCGATATTATTTAAACTTTCTATGGCTAAATATGCTTGAATATTTGTAAGCCTATAATTATATCCTACATCTTTAAATGAATTATCTGGATTTTGTGAAATTTGATGATTTCTTAGATTAACCAGTTTTGTATAATATTTTTTATTGTTAGTCAATATGTAACCACCTTCGCCAGCTGATACTAATTTCCCATCTTTAAGAGAAAAACATCCCATATCTCCAAAAGTCCCTAAATACTTATTTTTATATCTTGAACCTTGTGCTTGACAAGCATCTTCAATTATTTTTAATTTGTATTTTTTTGCTATATTATTTAGCTTTGGTATATTATATGGCAATCCCCACATATAAACAGGTATTATTGCTTTTGTTTTATCTGTTATCTTTGTCTCTAAATCATTGTAGTCAAAATCTATATTATCTTTATCGCAATCTACAAATACCGGAACTGCACCTAAATACAATAAAGGCATAATAGTCATAATTACAGTTAAATTTGGCACTATAACTTCATCTCCGGGTTTTATACCTAAAGCAAGTAATGCACAGTGTATAGCAGCCGTTCCTGAAGAGCAGGCAACTGCATATTTAGAATTGAATTTAAATTTTAATTCATCTTCAAACTTCTTAACCCAATCAATATTTTCTATCTCGTCTTTATAAAACTTTACAAATTCTTTATCTTTCATCTAATATTTCCTTAAAATTTAATAATTGATAAATATTGGTGCATTCTTCAGAAAAGCAACTGCACTTCATAAGTTGATTAAAATTAGCATTATCAGTATCTTTTAAATTACGTATATCTCTTTTTGCACCAAAACAAGGACATTGACTATATACACCATCAGGCATTATAAAAATAAAATTATTGTTAATAAAACATTTCTTAATAGTTTTTTCCCTTAGACCCGCAAACATAAGGTTAATATAATCCTTATTTGGTTTATAGGTTTTGAATTTTGAACAGTTTATTTTATTTATTTGGCTTTCCAATTCTTTTAAATCTGTTTCATCTATCACTAATTGTGAATACATTAAATGTTGATGCGGTAGGGTAATTGGTTGATAAATATAATAGTCAAGATTTAATTCTTTTGAACAAAATTCGTATGTTTTATATAAATCTGACAAATTTAATTTTGTTATTACACTATAAACTCCAATTTTTGTTTTTAATTTGTGTTGATTTATAAAGGATTTTATATTCAAAATATTATTAATCACTAATTGCCAACTATTTTTGACTCTTACATAATCATTGTATTCTTTTTTATAAGAATCTAGGGAAAAAGAAATTGCATCCAAGTTTGTTGATAATATATCCTTCCACAAATTTTCATTCGTAACTATACCATTTGTACATAATACAACTTGTTTATTGAATGATTTTAACGTTTTGATTATATTTACAATATCAGCATTTAACAATGGCTCTGCACCAGCAAGAAAAATTGTTTTTATTGTAGGATTTTCAAGAAACTTTAAAGTATTTTCATTATTTTGATAATTGTCTCTTACTAATGGATTGTGGTCTTCATCAAAGCTTAAATAACAATATTTACATCCGTATGGGCACTTTTCATTAATTGCCCACAAAACTTGTTTACAGTTTTCTTTCATCTTTATCCTCTATGTAGGAACGACAATTTATTCTATCAACTTCTTTAATGATTTTATTTATAACTTGCTTATTTGTTAATTCATCAACATTAACTACACAAAACCTATCAGTATTACGTTTTGCGATTTCGAGATATAAATTAGATGCTTGTGCAAGTATTTGAAGTTCTTCTGCAGTATATCTATCGGAATCTCTTGTTTCTGCTCTAGCTATTGCCTTAGAGATATCACCAGTAAACAAAATAGTTTTATCTGGAGTTAAACAAAGTCCTTTTAATTTTTCATACAGTTTTAATGTATAATCTAAAGGGCTTTTGCCATATTTTTTCGCAAATAAAATGCCCTGATATATACATATAGAGTCTAAGCCTCTATCACTAATTACAGTTTTTCCAGCCCGCATTGCAGGGATTATTGCATTTTCTTCATCGTTTGCTTGTTTTGCGGCTATTAAGAATGTTTCCATCTTGGGATTTCCTGTATCAAAGAATTTGCTACCCGTAGAACAAAGAATATTAAAAATTTGTCTATTTATTCCTTTATGTTTTTCATCCATTATTTCTTTATGAAACAAAACATCATTTTCATTAAAAACATATCTTAATTGGTTGGAAAAATAAGTTTTTCCAATTCCACTAATTCCTTCCAATGTTATCAATTTACCTTTCATATTTTTCTTCCTCCCATGGGAATACAACCCAACCGTTAACCTTTTCACCAACATAATTTGGCAAATTATACTTTGGATTATAATTTTCTAAATTTTGCACACATACAAATGAGTATACTTCTGCAGTGTATTTAGACAAATTTTTTATCACAAAGTCAAGTGTAGCGCCGCTACCATAGATATCATCAACAAGTAAAACTTTTTTGTTTTTTAAACATTCAAAATTTATATTTTCTCCAAACACCGGTTTCTTTTTAAAAGAATTTACAATATCACTTTCTGTTTCATAAACCTGCAAAGGATAAACCAATCTTATATCTAATAAGTGAGATAATATTACACTTGGAACCAATCCACCTCTAGTTATTGCAACAATACAATCAAATTCTTTGTTATTGTTTTTACTAAACTTTTTGCAAATATTATGTATTTCATACCAACTAAACTTTATTATTTTTGGATTTGACATATTCTTCATAAGACCTCTCTTTTACTTTACAAGACAAGCACTCACCACATTCTTTTTCTTCGTTTTTCCAGCAAGAATAGGTGTTGTTGTACACATAATCTAGTTTTCCTAATTTATCTGAAATTTCCCATATCTCTTTTTTTGTTTTATCAATTAACGGCGCTTCAATATCTATATCTACTTCGAAAGAATATTTTAACAAATTGTCAGCATCTATAATAAATTTTTTTTTACAATCATTATAGCAATCATAATCATCTTTGGATAATCCAATAATAATTTTATTAAAACCATTATTTTTTGCATATAAAGTAGCTGATGACAAAAAGAAAAGATTGCGAGCAGATACAATATTATTATTTGATAAGTTGCTTAAAACAGACAAATCAAATATTTTATGGTCAATTTGGAAATCCTTACATATTTTTTTAGCTCTTTCGACACATTGTTTTATTTGAAAATCATATATAAATGAAATTGCGCAAATATTGTTTTTACTGGTTTTAGTAAGTAAGTCTAATAAGCATGTAACACTATCTTGACCACCAGATAATAAAACTAAATATTTATTGTTCAATGCTAACATCCTCCTTTTTTAAAATTTTGCTCCTTAACAAATACAAAATAGGAGTAAATAATATCTCATATAAGATTTTAATAGATGCTTGCAATAATATCATTAGCATAATGTCTTTAAAAACTAAAACTCCAACAAAACTAATAAAACAGAATATAAAAGAATCTAAAAATTCACCAATTAATGTTGATAAAATTGTCCTTAACCAAAACAATCTTCCTTTTGTTAATCTTTTTAACAAGACCATCAAATAAGAATTAACAATTGAGCCAATCAAAAAAGCACTAAAAGACCCAATAAAAATTCTTGGAGTGTAACTAAACACCTGACTATATGCCATTGACAATTCCCAAGTCTCTGGCGCAGGTAAGTTTACCGCAATCAAACAAACTCCAGTTAAAAGCAAGTTTGATAAAAATCCAATTATTGTAACTTTTAATGCTTTCTTAAACCCATATATTTCAGTTAATAAATCACCAATAATAAATGTTATTGGAAAAACTAATATTGACGCCGGTAATTGTAGAGAGCCAATTTGTATCAATCTTCCAGCTATAACATTTGCAATTACGACGCAAACAATAAAAATTATTGATAAATAGTAAAAATATTTTTCTTTTCTAGTTTGCATAACAATCCTTCTTTTTTAGATTATAACATAAATTCCAAAAAAACACAATATTTCTTTTAAATTTATATGTATATGATATTGCAAGCATAAAAGTTCACAAAAGTTTTAGGCAGTTTTATATGGTTTTAGAACACATAATTTTGAGTTAAAGTGTACATTTGATGTCAACTGATGTCAAGTGTGCATTTTTGTTTGACATCAAAGAACTTTTTAAGGTGTCCCAAAGCATTTATTTTAGGGACATTTAAGGGTATGCTTATAAATCCACGAGAAAATATACACGTCTCTGATAAGGTGGGGGTCGGTGGTTCGAGTCCACTCATCTCTACCACAAGCGTTTAACGAAAGTTAAACGTTTTTTTGTTTTTAGTTAGCAATTCAATTTATTGAAATTGATAAGAAAAAACAAAAATGAAGTTTGCGATTTAGCAAACACTTGTGGTAGAGATGCTAGGCAAGAGCCAAACTTTGGAGACCCCCAAACTTATATATTTATATAAGGTGGATTGTGTTAAATTGAATTAAGCATACCACAATCGGTATGCTTTTTTCGTATCATTTTTGCAAGTGAGTAGAATTTGAGTAGAATTTTAAGTCATTAAGTATATTTATACACAATCGACAATATTTATCATTCTGTTTGACAAATCATGCAAATAATGCTATACTTCGCATAATAAAAAACAAAGGAAGATTATTATGAAAGTGAAATTTAGTAAAATCAAAAACACTGACGTTAGCACAATGGACAAAACTCAACTTGACGAATTTAACAAAGAAATCCATGATTTTAAAGACCAAACAAAATTTGTTAGAAATTCACAATTGCTTAAAATTTTATACTATATTTTTGGTTATGGTTTTGGTATTGGTCTTGGTGTTTGCCTTGCTAAACTATTATTAGGTTACGTTTACACTAAATCTGCACAAGTAAACCTTATTGTTATTACTTGTGTACTTGTAGTTGTTTGCATCGCTTTTGAAGTTCTTTATAGGACATTAAAAAATCTTGGCAACAACTACTCAAAATGTATTGATGAAAAGCTTATGCATATTAAAAATCAATATTCTCTGCTTCAAACAAAAGAAGAATTGATTAAAAATGCTCAAACAACAAAAGATAATTCAACAGAAGAATCAGCAAAAGAAGATTCAACCAGCGAACAAGCATAACAATATCATTTGCTAGAATAATTTAAACTTAAAGTTAATGGTGATAACCATACCAAACTAAAAACAAATTTTTAAGGCATGCAAATAAAAAAAGGAACAATGCTATAAGCAAAGTTCCTTTTTTTTTGTTATAAAATTTAGAGTTGACTTTTTCGTTTTATTGGCAAAATCTAAATTTTTAAATAAGACCGCTTTATTCTAGCAAAAATGCAAATCTCAACAAATATCAGTTTCAAGTTAAATTTTATATGTAAAATATTGTAAACAAATATTGTTTTATTTTTTATTTTAAATTTATAGCAATGTTAAAAGCGTTATTTATTTTTTATTTTCATTTAATAGATTCATAAAAATTAGTTAAATTATTAAATTTAAAATATTGAATAATGAGAAACATTTAAATATTATATTTTGTTAAAAAATAATTAAAAAAATTTTAATTTTTTGATAAAAATAATAAAAAACACTAATTTTTTGATATTTTTTTAGTGTTTTTTAATTATTTAATTTTTTATTTTATGTTTTTATTTATTTGTTTTTGTAATACTATTAATCTTCATCATGATGAGTGTGGCAACAGCAAGCACCAGTTGGACAAAACTTTGCTTGGTCGTAAGCGATGTCGTGTTTGTCATAATAATCTTTAATTGCAGCCTTGATTGCTTCTTCTGCCAAAACTGAACAATGCACTTTATGTGCTGGCAAACTGTCAAGGGCTTCCACCACTGCCTGGTTGGTGAGAGCCAACGCTTGGTCTAATGGCTTACCTTTAATAAGTTCGGTTGCCATTGAACTTGTTGCAATGGCACTGCCACAACCAAAAGTCATAAATTTAACATCTGTGATTATGCCGTCTTTAACCTTTATATACATACGCATAATATCGCCACATTTTGCGTTACCAACTTCACCAACACCATCCGCATCTTCCATTTCACCAACATTACGTGGATTGCGGAAATGATCCATAACTTTTTCACTATATAACATGTTTTAATTCTCCTTTTTTAAGTTTGTCCCAAACTGGGCTAATTTGACGCAAGTATTCAACAATTTCTGGCACAGCCTTAATTGTTGCGTCAATTTCTTGTTCGGTTGTATATTTGCTGAGTGTTAATCTCAAACTGCCGTGTGCAATTTCATGTGGTAAGCCGATTGCCAAAAGCACGTGGCTTGGATCAAGTGAACCTGACGTGCAAGCCGAACCACTTGAAGCACATATGCCTTTATCGTCTAACAGCAAAAGCAAACTTTCACCTTCAATACCTTCAAACGACATATTAAAATTGTTTGGTAAACGATTTTTAACATCGCCATTAATTTTTGAGTGTGGCACTTTGCTTAAACTTGCAAACAATTTATCACGCAATTTTGTTTCATGGTCTGCTGTTTGTTGCATTTCTTTGCACGCTAAATCAAGTGCGGTTGCAAGCCCAACAATACCAGCCAAATTTTCAGTGCCAGCACGGCGGTTACGCTCTTGTGCGCCGCCATGAATCAAGTTGAAAAGTGGCACACCTTTACGGCAATACAAAACGCCAACACCTTTTGGACCATGGAATTTATGCCCTGACATACTTAGCATATCAATGTGCATATCTTTAACATCCACAGGAATATGACCAACAGCCTGCACTGCATCTGTATGGAAAATCACATTGTGTTTATGGCAGATTTCACCAATTTCTTTAATAGGTTGGATTGTGCCAATTTCATTGTTAGCAAACATAATGCTTACCAAACAAGTTTTATCTGTTATTGCTTTTTCAAGGTCTTCAATATGCACAATACCGTTTTCATAAACTGGCAAATATACAATTTCAAAACCTTGTTTTTGTTTTTCTTGCAATGTGTGTAAAATTGCATGGTGTTCAAAAGCTGATGTTATTATTTGATTTTTGCCTGTAAGTTTACCAAATTTACATGCGGTTTCTATTGCCCAGTTATCACTTTCGCTACCACCAGATGTAAAATAGATTTCGTCTGCGTTTGCATTGATACAAGAAGCCACGGTTTGCCTTGCCTGTTCCAAACATTCTTTGGCAACCTGCCCCATTGTGTGTAAACTGCTTGCGTTGCCATAAATTTCATCAAAGTATGGCATCATGGCAGCCTTAACCTCTGGCCTTACTTTTGTTGTGCCAGCGTTATCTAAATAAATTGTGTTTTTATTTATTTCCATTTGTTCTCCTATTTTTGTTTTTACCAATCTAATTAATTTAGTCAGCTATTAAAATTTTAAATTTGATTTAACTTTTTAAATTGTGTAACTTAATATCAAATTTATTTTTTATTATTTTATCATACTGTTTTGGTATGAATTAAAATATTTTAAAAACGCCTTTTATTATGGCGTAAATTTAACTAAACGGGGATGATTGAAGTTTTAAATATTCATTTTTCAATATTATTTAAATATCAATTTACAAATTTCAAATACTTAAAACCAAATTACATCTAAAAGGTTTTATTCAGCAAATCTTCAAGAGTGATGTTTGTTAGATAGTCAACAATCATCATATTAAGTTTTTCCCAGCAGCCAATACTATCACATTTATTTTGCATTGGACAATCTTTACCATTTGCTAAACATGGCGCTAAACATGGCAAATCGTTAGTTGCTTTTAAAATCTGTGCAACAGTGTAATCTTTTGCTGGACGATTTAGTTTATAACCGCCAGTTGCTCCACGTGCACTTTCAATCAACTTTGCCTTGTTAAGCAAAGATATAATTTTTTCCAAATATTTAGTTGAGATATTTTGCTTTTCACTTAACTCAGCAACTGAAACAAATTCTTCCTGATGCTTTGCAAGTTCAGCCATAACCCTAACTGCATATCTGCCTTTTGATGAAATTTTCATTTTTACTCCGTTTTTAATTCATACTTAAATGGTATGAGTTAATATTAAAACAAAAAACCTGAAATGTCAACAGGTTTTTCAATATTTTTAACAGAACAAAAATTTAGTGCGAAACTATTAAAGCAAAAACAAATTTCAAACTTGAAAGTTCACAAAAAATTTTGCTTTTTTAACCCTTTGTGTTTATTTACTTGCCAGCATACACCCGTAGAGCGCTAGCACATGCGCATGTGTACGCATTAACGTACCTATTAAAATAATAATGGCTGCTAGTTAATTTTCATCACAAGTGTATTTTAAAGGCTTGTTATAAACTTTTTCGTAAATATTTTTCCAAATTTCATAATTTTGTTGCTTCATTTGTTCAATGTTTTGTTTATCATCTAAATCTTTATTGGCATAAATAGGCTTTTCAATATGAACAGTGTGAATTTGAATTGGAAAACCATCTGGACCGATTTGTTCGCTATCTTGCATTGTTACAAACACGGGCACAACTGGCACATGATTTTTAACAGCAAAGCGGAATGCTCCATTTTTAAGTGGTCTTGGTTTACGATAATTCCACCACATAGATTCTTCAGCATAAACCAACACAAAATTGCCTTTTTGCAAAAGTTGATTAGTTGCACTTAAAAACTTTTTCATAGTTTGCTTGTTTTGACTTAAAGGTAATGTGTCGCAATAACGCATAATTGGTGCAAAACCTGCTGGTGGATTGGTGTAGTTGCCTTCCCTTATCACCTTATACATACGTCTATGTTTAAACTTTGCGGCTCTAAAAGTTTGGTCGATGATAAAACTATCAATCACACCAAAGTGGTTGCAAGTGATTATTGCACCAGTTTTTACTGATTTTAAGTTTTCAAGCCCGATGATGCTATCAAGCCTGAACATACCTGACTTTTTCAAATTATTTAACATTTTGCCAGCAGCTTTGTATGTGAAAAACCTTTTGATTTTGTTGCTTAGTTTGCTTCGCATATAATCAATATCTTCAGGTTTAAGTTCTATAGTTGGCGGATCGTTTTCCACTTCTTTATCAAACTGACCAGTTTGCTCAAATTCTTTTATTTTTTGCAAAACTTCCAACCTATCTGTGGCTTTTGCTGTTTCTTCCATATTTCTCTCTTTTTGTTTTGTTTAATTTAGAAAACACCTAAATCAAATTGTTTAGGTGTTTATTTTGTATATTAAATTTAGCAAATTTCAACTTCTACATTCAATGTCTACACAAAAATTAAACATTGATAATTGATAACTAAAACCTGCTTTGTTCAACAATTTAGCGATTACGCATTAACCTTCTTTTCAGCATTAACAATGAAATTGTTTTTTGTTGATTGTTTAAACAAATCAGCAGCTTTTGGAGGATTTTTCTCAATTGATTTTTTGAAATTATTAGGGTCTGTAACCACAGTTGTTGAATATGAAATCATATTGGCTGCCGCTGTATAATCTTTTTGACGTTGTTCTTCACTGTACATATCTCTTTGTCTTAAAATCAATGCATAGTATTCTGTTTTTCTTGCTGATTGCCAAAAATATTTATCAAACATAACATCATAATATTTCCAAGGTTTTTTAAACATATTGTAGTGAACAATGTGCAAATTTTTTTCATCAAACTCGCTATCTTCAACAGTCATTTTATTCCACCCCTTTTCCATATACAAAACTTTATTTTTGCAAAGGAAGTTAAGATAATCCTGGTCTGGACACAGTGAACTGAAAGGATAATTGTTTAAATAATAAATAAATTGTTCTTCAATACTTTGATGCCTGAATTCTTTTAAATTCATAAGCAAAATGCCAGAATTGAAATATTTATCACAATCTATGCCAACCGCTTCTTGCACATAACTTTTAAATTGTTTATTTGAATTTACAACTTCATCAACAACTGCACCTACAAGATTGTTACCTAAATCTTTGTTAAACATGTTTGCAATGTTATCAACAATAGCGATATCACAGTCCAAATAAATTGCCTTATCAAGTTTTGGAAACATTGATGCAATAAAAATTCTATAATAAATTGATGGTGAATAATAGTCGCGAAGTTGAGCCACAAGTTTATCACGTATTGATTTGATTTTATTGCTAACGTTCACAAATTTTATTTTAACATTTTTTGTTTCCATCTTTTTTAAAGCAAACATGTTTTCAATTTTTAGACGTTCGTTAAGCACATAAACACAAACTTTTTGCTTAAGCGGTGTTGTGTCGATAAGCGACCTGATTGAAACTGCCAAGTATGGCACATAGTTATCGTCCGATGAAAAGAATACTGGTACGATTTGATTTTGTTGATTGTTTTTTGAATTATTCATAAATTCCCCTTTTTGATTCTAGATTTTATTTTGATTTTTACCAATTTGCCGAATAAAACACAATTTGTTTTCTTGTTAAGGCAAAATAATAGTTGCTGATATTTGATTAAGTTCTAAACGTTATTTGAATATTTCTATACAACATATAACTACGCAAGTTTAATTTACAAAAATTTGTTTTGCAAAATTTTCATCAGCAATTATATAATAATAATTGTTTACTCAAATTTTCAAGAGAATTGCCAAATTTTAATCTAAACTTAAAATACGCAAAATAGAAGGCAAATTGGAAAGATTAGAGTTAATATTTTTGTTCTATTATAATTTGACTAAGTGTTTATTTTCCTCTACTCACAGTAGAATTTTACATTTTCGACATTATTTTTAGCCAAAATTTTAAAAATAAAAGGCTTTTTGACAAATATATTTGCTTTGAAGCATTATTTTAGTTATAATGATTTTAGTTTATAAAGGAGTTTTTATGGAAAAGTTTAAACACGAAAAACTTTATCGCGCCATACAAACAATCTCTATCATTGGTATGTTTGTTTCGGCTGCATTGGCCATTGCTATGATCTTCTACACTCAACTTTATAGTGCTGGCTTGCTTGCAACGCTTTTATCAATTTTGGTTGTTAGCGTTTCTTGCATCACAATTTTGCCTTGGATTAAGCAATATTCAAAAGGTGAATATCGAATTTTGTGTTATGTTATGTTTGGCATAACAATCGCAAGTTGCATACTTTGGATTGTTGACGTCATTGTTGGTATAACAATGGTTAACACCGAAACATCAACAGTTGCTCAACTTAAATTTTTAAAGGTTAGTTTGATTATAACTTTTCAATTTATTGTAGCAAGCACTGTGGCGTCTTTCTTTATCAGATACCGTAAAACTATGATTGCTTTTCAAGTTATCACCTACATAAGTAATTTATACATTGACATTTATGGTTCTTATGCCCTTGCATGTGTCCGCATAACCGGTGACGGTTTATCATTTGTTGGCAATTCTGGTTTTGTTACAAACAAATTGTCAGTTATGATTGCTGTTATTGCAATGGCATTTGTTATAATTTCAAGTGTTGTTATTAGAAGCATGGATAGACGTAAACAACGTGATATACTTGCCCCTATGTTTGGAAGCCAAGAAAAACCACAACAAACTGCCACCGCTTCAAATGACGGAAGATCTGTGCAAGAAAAGTTGAAAGAGCTTAAATCAATGTTAGAAAATAACCTTATCACCGAAGAAGAATATGCTAAAAAGCGTGATGAACTTATCAATCAACTTTAACAAACACAAATTAATAAAGCAAAAAGCCACCACATGGTGGTTTTTTAATCGATTAATAAATATATGCTTAAACCATGGCAACATATTTAATAAATTTAACTGGAATTTTTGTTAGTTTATCAATTATTGAAGATTGTTAATTGAATTTTTTTACAAATTTGACAAAAGTTTTAAGTATACTCTTATTTTATACTAAGTTTAATTTAGTGGACAAAAACTTATTCTTTTGTTAAAATATGGAAAGTATTTTATTAAAAATATAGAAAGAGTTTTATTGAAAGGATATTTTTTATGGGATTATTTTCTTATTTATTTGCTTCCGACAACACCCGAAGCCTTAGAAAAATTGAAAAAATTGTTAAACAAATCGAAGATAAAGCTGATGTTTATGCAGCAATGACTGATGACGAATTGCAAGCACAAACACCAATTTTGAAAGACCGTCTTGCCGCAGGTGAAACTACTGACGATATTTTGCCAGATGCTTTTGCTGTTGTGCGTGAGGCCGCAACACGTGTGCTTGGAATGCGTCATTTCCATGTCCAACTTATTGGTGGTGTGGTTTTACACCAAGGCCGTATTGCAGAAATGCGCACTGGTGAAGGTAAAACATTAACTGCAACCACTGCCGTTTATTTAAACGCCCTTACTGGCAAAAATGTGCATGTTATTACCGTTAACGAATATTTGGCAACAACACAAGCTGAAATGATGGGCAAACTTTACAAATTCCTTGGCCTTACCATTGGTTGCACACTTGCTGGTCAACAAGCCCCTGAAAAGAAAAAGGCATATGAGTGCGATATCACTTACGGCACAAACAATGAATTTGGTTTTGACTATTTGCGCGATAACATGCAAGTTAACAAAGAATACAAAGTTCAACGTGGTCATAACTTCTGTATTGTGGACGAAGTGGACTCTATTTTGATTGATGAAGCCCGTACTCCACTTATTATTTCTGGTGCAGGTGGCAAATCAACCGACCTTTACACTGTCGCTGACAACTTTGCAAAAAGGCTTAAAGAAGAAGATTATGATATTGATATCAAGCATAAACAAATTCGTCTTACTGAAACAGGTGTAACAAAAGCTGAAACCTTCTTTAAACTTGAAAATTTAAGTGATATTCAAAACCTTGAAATCAACCACCACATCAACAATGCTTTGCGCGCTAACTATATTATGGTGCGTGATATCAACTACATTGTTAAAAATGATGAAGTGCTTATCGTTGACGAATTTACTGGCCGTGTTATGCAAGGCAGACGTTATAGCGATGGTTTGCACCAAGCCATTGAAGCAAAAGAAGGGGTTAAAATTCAAGAAGAAAACAAAACTCTTGCAACTATTACCCTTCAAAACTACTTTAAACTTTATTCAAAACTCAGCGGTATGACTGGTACTGCAAAAACAGAAGAAAGCGAATTTAACAAAATCTATAATTTAGACGTTGTTACAATTCCAACAAACAAACCAGTGCAACGTGTTGATGAACAAGACCTTATCTTCTACACTGAACAAGCAAAATACAACGCTATTGTTGAAGAAATTAAAGAAAAACATGAAAAAGGTCAACCTATCTTGGTTGGTACTGCTTCAGTTGATAAATCTGAACGCATAAGCAAGGAAATTAAAAAACTTGGTATTCCACACAACCTTTTGAACGCCAAAAACCACGAACTTGAAGGTCAAATTATTGCTCAATCTGGCCGTGTTGGTCAAGTTACTATTGCAACAAATATGGCTGGTCGTGGTACCGATATTTTGCTTGGTGGAAACCCTGAATTCTTGGCAAAACAAAAAATGCTTAATGAAAATGTTGAGCCAGCAGTCATGGAAAAAATCACCGCTTATAACGTTGAATTAACAGACGAAGAAAAGGCACTTAAAGATAAATACCAAAAATATTATGCCGACTTTAAAAAGGTAACAGACGAAGAAAAGAAAAAGGTTATCGAACTTGGCGGGTTGCATATTCTTGGCACTGAAAGGCATGAATCTCGTCGTATTGATAACCAGTTGCGTGGTCGTGCTGGTCGTCAAGGCGACCCAGGTTCAAGTATATTCTTTATCTCTCTGGAAGATGATTTGCCACAACGTTTTGGTGAAAATAGAATGAAAAACTGGTTCTCTATTGTCTTCCGTGGCAATGAAGATATGCCTATTCAATCTAAATTGTTGACCAAGTTCTTTGAATCAGCACAAAAGAAAGTTGAAGCTATGAACTTTGGTGCACGTAAAAATGTGCTTGAATATGATGACGTGCTTAATAAACAACGTCAAATTATTTACGGCGAACGTGATAAAGTGCTTGACGGCGTTGATATTCACCCTCAAATTTTGGAAATGCTTAAAGAGTTTACATTTGAAACTTGCTTGAACTATTTAGACGAAACCAAACCTTACTATGAGTGGGATTTAGAGCCACTTAACAAGGAATTGGAATCTAAATTATTAAAACCTGGCACAAACCTTGTTACAAGCGAATTTGTTGAAAATTTAGACGCTCAACAAGTTGCACAAAATGTTTACGATAAATTATTAGAAATTTACGAAGCAAAAATTGCAGAAGTTAAAAAACTTAACCTTGATTTCAGCATTATTGAACGCAATGTGTTGTTGCGTGTTGTTGATAAGTTCTGGACAGACCATATTGACGCTATGAACACCCTTCGCAACGAAATTGGTGTTATGGCTTATGGTCAAAAAGACCCTGTTGTTGCATATAAAAACGAAGGTTTTGATATGTTTGACAAGATGATTACAGACATACGCGACTACACCGCTGAAACATTATTTAAATCACAACTTAAAATTGAAGTTGTGCCAAAACGTCCAGCAGGTCCAGTGAACCTTGGAAGCACCAACAAAACTGAACAATCAAGTGCACGTAACCGTGATGCTCATATTGGCCGTAACGACTTATGCCCTTGCGGTAGCGGTAAGAAATACAAAAACTGCTGCATGTTAAAAGACCAAAAATAGACTGCAAAACTTAAATTAACACTAGGAAAAATCAAATGAATATTAATGTTAGAAATGCCAACATAAATGATTTAGATAAAGGTTTGTTAGACGCTTATATTCAAGGGTATCGATATCACCAAAATGGCAGACCAGATATTTTTGATAATGTACCAGACGAAACACTTAAAGAAAACTTGTTAAAAGATTTTGACAATTTTTCTTTTATAGTGGTTTGTGATAATGATACAGTTATTGGTTACCTAGCATACTTAATCAAGAATAACAAAGTTAAAAAGTTAAAACTCGAACAACTAATTATCAGTGAAAAATATAGAGGTCATGGCCTTGGTAAAATGCTTATTGAAAAAGCCAAAGCAATAGCTATTGAAAATCACTGCAAAAGGATTGAATTAGATTGTTGGACATTTAACAAAAATGCTTTGGACATGTATGAACATGTTGGCTTTAACAAACAAAGAATTTTGTTTGAAATGCCATTAAACACTGATTAACAACAAAAAATACACTTTACCTTTAAAATAAAGTGTATTTTTTATTACATTTTATATTTTGCATTTAATATAAGCGTGGTCGCTTGTTGCCATATTTGCTTTCATCATTTCATAATCAACTTGTTTCATATTCAATTTAGTATCGTTAATAAATATAAAATCATATCTTTTATTCTTATGTACATCTATCTTTCTATTACTACCTATCACATGAGATACTACAACAGGTTGTCCATATTCAAAATTGGTTTTGTTATAAAATTTAGTATATGAATCTATCAATCCAACACTTTTACAGGTAGTAAAAAATGTTTTTGCACCATTACCCTTATCACCATTATCAAAAAATTTCATATTATCAATGTCAAAATGGTCAATATCTGGTTCATTTGCATCTATTGTTAAAATGTCAGGTTTATAATCGTCAACAACTTCTGCAAAAGAATAGAATTGTAAAGATTTTGCTTTTTTATGTGCACAACCAGTGATTGAGTGCAAAGTAACAACTTTTATTATTTTATTATCAATCTCAATAGTCGCATATAACGTTCTTTCAGGGAGTAAACACCTATTAAACACATTAGATTCAATTATCTTGATATTTTTAGTTGTCATAATCAATGTTCCAAGTTTTCTACTTTTTGTATCATATTTACCTGGTTTTCTAAAATTGAGTGAATATATAACATTGAAATCATTTTGAAACATTTTTTCTAAATATTTAAAAGAACTTTCAACAACTTCTTGCAAAGTTACAATAATCGTTTTATCTTCTTTAGTTATATTTTTCAATTCATTACAAATTTTTTCAATGTTACAACCATAACTAATATTCCAATTTAATATAATCATAACAATTCCAATTTAATAATCTTTATCATATTGCTTAAACAATAAAACAACACATCAGCAGTTAAATATTATTTTACATTTCACGGCGAGATTGAAGGGCTTTTGAAAGAGTCATTGCATCGGTGTATTCAAGTTCACTGCCTAAACTTACGCCCTGTGCAATACGTGTAACCTTTACGCCAAGTGGTTTAAGCAAGTTGGCAATGTACATTGCTGTTGCCTCGCCTTCCACATCAGGGTTGGTTGCGACAATAACTTCTTGTGTGTTTTCGGTTTGAACACGTGATAAAAGTGATTTTATGTTAATATCGTTTGGACCTTTGCCTTCAAGCGGATTGATAACACCGTGCAAAACGTGATAAGTGCCATTAAATTCACGTACCTTTTCAAGTGCTGTAACATCTTTTGGCTCTTTAACCACGCAGATAATATTATCTTTTTTAGGGCGAGAACAAATATCACACACTTCTTTATCTGTGAAATTGGCACAAATTTTGCAATAGTGAATTGTGCTTTTTGCTGTTACCATTGCGTCTGCGAAATCTTTAACTTCTGCTTCGCTTAAAGTAAGCAAAAAATACGCATACCTTTGTGCGGTTTTTTTGCCAACACCAGGGAGATGCGAAAATTCGTTAACCAGCCTTTCCATTGAGTCTATTTGATTCATTACATTAACCCGCCAAGGCCACCCATAGCGCCCATTTTATCTTTGCTTAATTCGTCTGCTTTTGCAATAGCATCGTTAAACGCAACAACAAGCAAATCTTCAAGCATTTCAACGTCGTCAGGGTCAACCGCATTTTTATTGAGTTTAACAGACTTTAATTCTTTTTTACCTGTCATTGTAATTTGCACCATATCACCGCCAGCTTTGCCAACAACTTCGGCGTTTTCTAATTCTTCTTGTGCCTTTTCCATTTGTTCTTGCATTTTGCGGGCTTGTTGCATAAGGGCGTTCATATTCATACCGCCACCAAAGCCGCCATTAAATCCGTATGCCATAAAATTCTCCTTTAATTTTAAATGTTAATTGTATATTTCAATTTGTCTTTTGTTTTGATTTTTCTTTTTCGTGTTTTGATTTTAGTTTTGCTTTTTTTAGTTTTTTAGGTTTTTTAATATGCTTGTGCTATATTCTATTTTTATTCTTTAAACCTGATTTTAGACTTAAAAGCATCTTTTAAACTATCTTTAACATCCTGCACTGATGCGTTGGTTTTATCGTAAATCACTTCCACATCTTTAATGCTATCGTCAAACAAATTTATCAATTCCAATATTACTGCAAGGCGTTCTTTATTGTCAATCGTTTGGAAGCAACCTAAATCGTTTGTATGAAGCACTAAGCGGTTTAATTTCTTTTCCACCTTAACAACATTGATAAGTGCGTTTGAGAGTGCAAACAAATTGCGTTCTTTTGCTTTGATAAGCACATTGCCCCACACCTTGTCAATTTCATTTGAACTAACTGCCACTGGTTCAACAACTTTTGGTGCTGAAACTGGTTGTGCGGTTGGTTGAACAGTTGCTGTTGGTTGAGCAACTGGTGTGCTTGCCACAGCAATAAGGTCAAGGCAGGTTGATTCAAACAAGTTTTCTGGATTAATGCTATATTTTAAATCTAATTCCACATTAGCAAAACGGCTGAAAGCAGTTTTAAGATATGCTAAATCAAATTGAGAAGCAATATCGTTATATGTTGCAAATTCACCTGGCAAAATATCCAAAACTGAATAATCGCCAACGCCAACTTTTATCATAATAAGGTTTTTGATAAAGTCTGCCATTTCTTTGCAAAGCACTTGAATGTTTTTACCACTGCCAAGTGCACGGTGCACCGCTGTGAAAAGTTTGTTAATATCTTTGTTTGCAATGCAGGTTAAAATATCTTTAATGCTTTCCTTGCTGGATAAGCCAATAACGCTTTCTGCTTGTGCACACGTGATTTGATTGTTGCAATATGCTGCAACACTATCCGCTATTGACAGCATATCACGCACGCTACCTTCACCAGCTTTTGCAATAAGGTGCAATGATTTTTCGTCATAACTGATGCCACGTTTATCAAACACATTTTTAAGGTGTTCTGCAAGCAAATTGACTGGCAAAAGTTTGAAGTCAAAACGCATACAACGGCTTAAAATTGTGGCTGGCAATTTGTGAATTTCTGTTGTTGCTAAAATAAAGATAACATGTTGTGGTGGTTCTTCCAAAGTTTTAAGCAATGCGTTAAAAGCACTATCGGTTAACATATGCACTTCGTCCACGATATAAACTTTATATTTACCGATAAGTGGTGGATAAGCAACTTTTTCACGCAAATCACGGATTTCTTCCACTCTATTGTTTGAAGCGGCATCTATTTCAAAAATATCTGTGTTTGGCTGACTTAAAGCAACACACTCTGCACACATATCACAAGGGTTGCCGTCTGTTGAGTGAGTGCAATTCACCGCACGTGCAAATATCTTTGCTGTGCTGGTTTTACCTGTTCCACGTGGGCCACAGAAAAGGTAAGCATGAGATAAATGCCCTGTTTTAACTTGATTTTTGAGTGTTTGAATAATGTAGTCTTGCCCTATAACATCATCAAAGTTTTTTGGCCTAAATTCGCGATATAATGCTAAACTCATTGAATTTCTCCTTTAAAAGACCTTAATATTTTTTTGATTGCCTGCAAATTGTTGTCCACTTGCTTTGTGGTCATATTAAGTGCAGTTGCCATTTCAACATAACTTTTACCATTTAAAAACATTTTAAGCAACTTAAATTGCTCTGCTGAAAGCATATTTTTGATTTTTGCCATAACTTCTGTGTTAAGTTCACGATTTATATAGTTCTGTTCAAAATTGCTATCATCATCAACAAGCACAAGCTTAAGTTTTTCTTCGTCATCATTTCGGTCGTCAAACTGACTGATTGGCACATAACTATTAAGCGGATTGTTTTTTAGCCTATTTGCATTTTTGATTGCTGTTTGAATTTGATGTTCAATACAAAGAGAAGCGTACGAACCAAAATTGTGGTTCTTTTCTGGCTGATAACTATACACTGCTTTAAACAGACCTATCATACCTTCTTGAATAATATCGTCAAGCCCTGCTCCAACCAAAAAGTATTCACGTGAAATTGCAGTAACTTTTGCACGAAAAAGTTGCACAATTTGTTCCATTGCACTTTCTTCACCTTGTTGTGCTTTTAAGATAAGTTCGTTTAACTCCAAGTTTTCTCCTATGTCGCGGTGTTTTTGTTTGTTATGTGGTCAATTTAAGCCTTGCGTGTGTTAATTTAATTTGATATTAAATTTTGCACTTGTTACTCATTTGATTTTGTTTTCGGTTTAAATTTACAAACGCAATACATCAACTTTAATGTCTGTTATTTAGCCACGTCTTTGACGCACAACTTCGTAAATAGCGATTGCCCCTGCACAGGAAGCATTAAGGCTGTTAACCAAGCCATACATATCAAGTGAAAGCACTTCGTCTGCGGTTTCTTTAACCAATCTTGAAACGCCTTTACCTTCGCTGCCAATAATAAGAGCAGTTGGATAAGTGAAATCGGCGTCATAAATACGTTTGCCGCCAGCTTCCAAGGCATAGGTCCACACACCCTTTTCCTTTAAATATTCGATTGTGCGTGTTAAATTTTTAACCAAAGCAACCTTTATATGACTAACTGCACCAACACTGGTTTTATAAACAGTTTCGTTAACCAAGCATGCACGGTTTTCAGGAATAATTACGCCGTCAACACCTGCGCACTCACAAGTTCTTATAATCGCACCAACATTATGCGGGTCGACAATGCCATCTAAAATAACAATGAATGGAGCTTTCCCTTTTTCAGCTGATACTTCTAATATTTCGTCAACATCTGCATAATGGAAATTTGGCACATAGGCTAAAATGCCTTGTGTTTTACCTTTGTTGATTTTTTCAAGCAAGTCTTTATCAACAATTTCAACTGGAATATTTAATTTCCTTGCAGCATCAACAAGATTATTCACTTCAAAATTGTTGCATTTTTCTGCCAAAATTTTATCAATACGTGAACGTGAACTGATAAGTTCCCTAACAACATTAATACCTTCAACTATCATAACTTTTCTTCAACAAACCTTTTAAACATATTTTTTAATTTTTCATCTTCTTTTTTTAGATACCAAAAGCCAACAAGCGCTTCAAATTGAGTTGCCAAACTATACTCTTGCAAACTGGAATTTTTTGCCTTATTGTTTGGATGCACGTTCCTTGCACGCAACACCAAATCGGTTTCTTCTTCACCCAACTCTGGTTTTAGTTGTTCCATTATTATTGCTTGATTTTTTGCACAAACAATACCATTTGCAATTTTGTTCAAGCCATTGGCTTTATAGTCAGTTTTATTTACCAAATGCTCACGCACCATAAGTGTAAACACAGCATCACCAAGATAAGCCAACGTCAAAGCATTTTTTTGAAAAACTGAATCAACAGAATAATTGTTCATAGCAAAATAATAACACAAACACGCAAATTTGTAAAGAAGAAACAACTTTTACTTATATTTAAATTATATTATTTTTAATAGATAAAAACTTTAAATGGAATTTTAAGTGTAAATAACATTTAATTTTATCAATTTTTTATAACAACTTTATCAATAACTGGTTAAATTAATTTGCTTTAATTTTTGTCAAACACTACAATATTCAGCAAATAATCACTATATATTGGAAAATAGTTCAAAAAAATGCGCTAAAACACATAAGACATGTCAAAAATATGCCAAAATGTTTTGACAAAATCTTTATTTTTTTTTAAAATTACAATAGTTAGCATAAAACTTTTTATTAGTATCTGCTTTTTTATACGGTTTTTGTTAAAATATTGTTTGTAAAAAACTTGAAAGTTTTAGGAGAGTTTATGGACTTCATCAAGAAGATGAGAAAACGTGAATTTATTGAAATGAGCATTAAAACTGTTATTGCTGTTTTTGCTTGTTTTGTTGCCGTTGTGCTTATGTGTGGCATGATTTACTCTATTGGTATTAAATCATATATGAAATATGGCAAAGGTTCTATTTCAACTTCAACAGAAACAATTGCCTATTGCATAGAAGTTAAAGAAGACCAATATTTTATTTTGTATTACAATCCACAAAGTGAAGGCTCAACTTTAACAGCAAACGCCATTACTGATTCAAACCTTAAAACAAAAGCTGAATGTGAAGCACTTACAAGTGTTAAAGAAATTGTTTTTGGCGCACCAAAAGCAAACATCATTTTACATGAATTTGTTGAAGGTTGGCACATCGCAATTGTTGCAGTTATAGTTGCTGGTGTTCTTGGCTATTTTGTTTATAGATTTATCAAACTTGGTTTAGATTATAAAAAGGTTGTTGATAAGTTTGAAAGAACTGGCGAAATTGAAATTCAAAACGCCTAGTGATATCATAAATTAAAAAAGGCATCTTATTGATGCTTTTTTGTTGCGGTTAACAAAATTTAAATTTTATTTTTTATTAATTTCTGTTTATCTTTGATTTTATAATCGTGCCATTCTTTTAACCTTGGCCAACCTAAAAATTTAATTTATTTTGCTTTTGTGCGATTATCTATTATTTCAACTTTTGCTTGTTTTATCAGTGGCAAATAATCTTCCCACATATATTCACGTATAGGTATAGGTCTGCTGTTATCAAAATAAAGCACCATTGCAGGGTATATATGGTGATAGCGGTCAAATATTGTTACACCAAGCAAATGATTTGCTTTAATTAAATTTTTTGCTTTCGCGTGGTAATTAAAATAACTCATAATCTATTATGAGTAAAATATTTATTTTAATTACTCTTGCTGCTTCTTCGTACTTTCTTTCATGCAAGCTAATTAAAATTTATTCGTCATAATCTATGCGTACCTTTTATCAAATTTAATAGCTCTCACTGCCAGTGCAATCTTCTTTTGCAAGGTAATAAAAAAGCACAATGTTTTAGTTGTGCTTTTTATTGACAAATTTAAAATGTTGGTTTCACTAGCATAGTTTTAAAATAGTTTTTACACAAGTTCGCCAGTGTTAATTGAATATATGTACATATGCTCAACTGGTTTATTGAACGCTTTTTCAACTGCCATTTTATACAATCTCAATTGCTCGGCATATTTTTGCTTTAAAACTGATGCTTTTAAATTTGAAAATTTGTAGTCCACAATAACAAAATGGTCTTCAAATTCAACAAGCATATCAAGCACGCCTTGCACCAAAACATTATCTGTAACTGACGAATTTGAAACAATTTGATTATACGGCATATTCATCATAAAGTCAGCTTCTTTACGGATTTGTTTTGCACCAACAACAATTTTTGAAAGCACATTGTGTGCTAATTTAATTTTATCATAATCAACATCTTTAAAATCTGTGTTTTTATTATATGCGGTGGTTAAATCAAGCAGTTCAAGTGCTTTATGATAATGTGTGCCAACAAGTGCTTTATCTTCGGTTGTAAGATATTGTGTTTGTGGTGTTAAATAAGCCTTTGTGTCAAAATGTTGTTGTTCACTTTGTTTTGTGTTAAGCCCCGTAACTGAATTTTTGATTGAAATGTTAAATTTTGTTGCGTTTTCATATTCAAAATCTGGTTTTATAAACTCAATTTCAGGGGTTGGCTCTGCAATTGAAACAGTGTTGCTTTCAATCTCATCACGGAAAACAAATTTGCAAAGTTCAAAATCGGTTCTGCCAGCTAAAAGGGCTGATTGATAGCAAGATAAAATCATGTTTAGATAACTTGTTTTTTTGATTTTTTCATTAAGCGATTTTGGTGAATATGTGCCAGTTATTATAAGTTTATTTTTTGCCCTTGTTAGAGCGACATAAAGCAAGCGTAATTCTTCTTTATATGCTTTTGCGGAGTTGGCAACTTTAATTGCAAATTTGGGCAAACTGAAAGCCTTTTTGCGTGTGGCAAAATCATAATAATTCATGCCAAGGCCAATATCTGCGTTAAATGAAATATCATCATGGTCGCGCAAATATGTGAATGTTCTGTTTGCGCTAAACAATATCACAACAGGGTATTCAAGCCCTTTGCTTTTGTGAATTGTTTCAAAGGTTACGCTATCTTCCTTATCCATATCTAAATAGTCGTTGCCACGGCTTACATTTGCTTCTATAACCGTTACAAAATCTGCCAAGCTTAGCGAATTTTCAACACCTAAGTTGGAAACAAATTGTTCAATCAATTTAACTTCCTTTTCGCCAAAGCGTGTGGCTTGAAGATAGTTTTTAACCTGCATTTCATTCAAAATATAATTGATAAGTTGGTTGTTTGTGCTGACATAAGATTGCAAACGTATTTTATTTAATTTTTCAAAACCAAGTGCAATTTGTTGGTTTGTTTGATTTTCTAGCAAATCGTCAATTAAGTTTTGCTCACGTTTACGGATTGACATAATATCATCAAGTTGCAAATCGGTTAAAGATAAAAATGCTGCTAAATAATCAACATCATCGGCAGTGTTATTCACGCATTTTAAAATTGACAATAAAAGTTTGATACCCTCACTTGTGTTTGTTTGCAATTTATTGTTAAGATTTACTGGAATGTTGCATTGCCTTAAAACGTCAACAAGAATATCAAAACCTTCATCGTTTGTGGAACGTATCAAAATTGCAATATCTTTGTATGTTAAAGGACGATTTTGTTTAAGGTTTGCATCATAAAATTGTTTGCCTATAAGGTCTTTTGTGATAAGTTCAGCAACACAAGCCGCCTCATATACTTTAGGGTCAGCAAATTGTTCAGTATTTGTGTCATTTTTAACGCTATAAACACCTTCGGCTGTTGGTTTAGGCTGGTCGTTGCTTACAAGCAAAATGGTTGGTTTATCATCAATGATATCGGTGCGGCGCGGATCAATTTGTGCTGTGTTTTTATAGTCAATGTCAGCGGTGTGTATTGTCATCAATGGAACAAAAATCTGGTTGATAAAATTTAATATTATTGGATTGCTGCGATAGTTGATATTCATATCAAACGCGCTGCCTATTGATTGGTCTTGTTTGAAACTATTGTACTTTTGCAAAAACCATTCAGGGCTTGAACCTCGGAAACCATAAATTGATTGTTTAATATCACCAACAGTAAACACTTTTGTATCTTTGCCTGTGATTTGTTCCATTATATTATCTTGCAATGGATTAACATCTTGATATTCATCAATAAAAATGTATTTGTACCTTTGCTGCAAGTCTGCCCTTACGCGGTCTATAGACAAAAGCTCCAACATTTTGCGCGACATATCATTAAAGTCCATCAAATTGTTTTTTGCTTTGATACTTTCATAGTTCTGCATAAACAACTCAAGCAAATCACAAACATAGCCAAAATATTCGGCAATCTGCTCATTATGTAGGTCATAATTTTCATCAATACCACTTGATTTTAACTTTTCAACATCTTTTTTAAAGTCTTTAATTTCATTGTTTAAATCGGCCAAATTTTGATATTCTTTGGTTTGTTTTGAAGTAAAAGTTACCAAATTTATGTTGTTTATAGCAATAAGATTGGCTTTAAGTGTTAATGCCTTATTGATTTTTTGCAATTGCTCTATATTATAATTGAATTTGTCTAAAATGTCTTGTGGATAACCACCAATTTCATTTTTAAAAGTTAAGCTTAAATCATTTGCCAATTTAATAAGATAATTGTTAACAACATTTTCACTTTTTTGGTTAGTTATATATTCACTTTTTGCATCTTGCACAAAAGCAACATAATCTTCAAGATTGATTATGTCATTGTATGTGTCAATAATTTGTTGTTCCAAATTTTTAAGATTGCGCGCATTTCCGCCAAAAATATCAAGTAAAATATTGATTTTGTTTTTATCTTTGCTTATTGTTTCAACCGCACGTTTCATTGCACGATTTATGTAAAAATCACGTGTTGTGTCCGAAATAATTTCAACATTTGGATTTAAATTTAACTCGTAAAAATACTTTTTGATTGTTTTTGCATTAAAACCGTCAATGGTGTCAATGCTGGCGGTTTGAATTTCATCAAGTTTGTTTAAAATGTTGCGTTTTTTTGCCTCAATTTGCTCTGTTGAAAGGCTGGTATCAGCATCAACTTCGGCAAGTTTTTGTTTAAGTTTTGATTCTAACCTTTGTCTCATTTCGGTTGCCGCCAAAACTGTGAATGTAACCACCAAAAGTGAAGTAATTGGCACATCTTGTTCAATGATTAGGTTTGCAATTTTTTCAATCATCACTGTGGTTTTACCACTGCCTGCTCCAGCACTTACAAGTTGGTTTTTGGCTGAACTGTTGATAATGTCTAACTGTATTTGTTCAAAATTCATTGTTCGCCCCCTTCAAAACTTTTGGTTGTAACTTGTTTTGGTTTACGCTCTGTTATGGCGCGGCAAGTTTTTAAACAAATTTGGCTGTATGGACAATTTTTGCATAACGGATTTACACCTGTTGGTGTTGGATTTATATATCCTGATTTAATTTCTTCAATTGCGGCAGCTGAAACAGTTTTTGAATATTCTTTTAACAAATATAATTTATCTGTTTCCAACGCTTTATCACTCTTGCGTGCAAGGCAATCGTTTGTCATAGAAATATTCACAATGTCGCTTTTGCCACCAGGTATTAAGCGTTTGTCCATATTAAGCACATTTTGCTCTGTATTTTCAAAAAATCCTGTTAAAGAATAATTGTTATCTTCCATTGTGTAGCTGTTATGAAGTGGCAAATAAAAACTGCCAACCACACGCTGTTTGCTTACGCTTTCCATCGCCAGAGCATACAAAAACAACTGCAATTTGTTGCCATAATAAAGTTCTTTAAGATTGGCTTCAGCCTTGCCAGTTTTATAGTCCACAATACGCAAATTGTTGCCATCACTATCAACACGGTCAATTTGCCCTGTCAAATACGCATTGCCAAGGTTTAAGGCTGTATTGTTTTTAAAAGAAAACTCAAATTTTTGTGGTACAAAATTGCTGTTTTGGTCAATATAATTTACACCATTTAAAACCCGCACTGCTTCGTCAATTAAATTTACAAGCACGGGGCTTTGTGCGTTTATTTTAAGCCTATCATTAGTGTCCACTTCACTGAAAATTTGTTGTTTTGCAAATTCATATAAATCGCCAACTTGTTTGTTTGCTTTATAGTAGTTAAACAAAAGTTTGTGCAAAATTATACCAGTGTCAAACGGCAAAATTTCATTTTTAGGGCGTTGTTGCACTTTGATTGTATAATTCAAAAAATGGTGGAATGGACATTTAAAATAATCTTCCAAACGGCTGGCACTTATAGTTTCAATTTTTATTTTTTCAGCGTTTGTTTTATTCAAATTTATTATGTTTTTTTGTTGCACATATTTGCTTGAAAGGTTTGTGTTAAATATCAAATTCTTTTCAACAAAATCTTGCTTTGAAAGCGCGATATATTGTCCACCAAAAGCATATTCGGGATGCAAGTTAAACACCGCTCCGCCCTGCGTATTTTGCAAGCGAGAGCAAAATTCTTTTATTAACTCACTTTGTGTGTGTGAGTAAGATATGGTTAAAGTTTTATTAAACAACAAACAAGCATTGAACACGCGTAAGCGCGCCAGTTTGTTTATATGTCCTATAGTTGGTGCAAGTTTGTGCGCAAAGTTAAGTTCTTTAATTTCCGCATCCACAATTATACCGCAGTCGTTTTTAAATGCTGGTGCATTATCTGCTGTGCAGTTGGCAATATACAAATGGTCAAATTCTTCACAAAAATTATTTGCATCAACAATTTTAACTGCATCAAGTGTTTGTGGCAGATTGCTTATCTCTGTAATTTCACCTAAACGTGCAAACATATCTGCAAGTTGATTTGCCGATAAGGTTGGATAAAATTTTTCAATTTCATCAAACAAATTTATCACTGTTTCAAGTGATTTATTAAGCAAAATTTGCTTGTTAAAAAGCAAGGTTTGGATGGCAATATCTTGCAAAATTTCAGCAAACTTATATGTTTCAAAACCAAGTGCAAACGTTTGTTTTATTTGCCCTATTGTTTGATTTTCAAATTTAAAGGCACGCAAAAAAGCAATCAAGGCATCGCGCGCTGGATTCAAATCTGCTAAATCAAATTTGGTGGTTAATTCACCTTTAAAATCAATGCTTATAAGTTTTAAAATAAGTTTTTGTTTAGTTTGCTCATCCAACACAAAAAATGGTGAGTTAATAATATCAATTAAGTGCGATAACTCATAATTTTCAGCTTCACGGCGGAAAATATCACACACAAATTTAAACAACACACTTTGATTCAATTTTAGCGGACTATCAAGGTAAAAATTAATTTCGTATTTGTCAAAAATTTGCTTTGCTTGTTCGCTGCAAGCATCAAGGCCAAAAACCGCCACACCAAATTGAGAAAATTTTGCTCCGTTAATCACTTTTAAACGAATATCGCGTGCAATTTGTTCCAATTCATCTGCAATATCGCGGCAGGCTTTGATTTTAACGGCAGATTGTTCGTCAACAAAACTGCTTGTCTTAACACCAAAAATGTTGGCTTGCAAATATCGTTTTAAAGCATCAATTTGTGAAAGTTGTTGTGATTGATTGGTATGTTTTGCTTTTGATTTGCTGTCTGCCACATTTTCTTGCCTTTCATCCGCTTCAGCATTGTTTAAAGTTTCAAAAGGTAAAGTGCAAGTGTAAGCAATGTTTTTAAGTTGGCTTGCAACTTCGTCATTATAAATATGTTGGTTGTTTGATTTTGCAAAATAGTTAATTACACTCACATTGTTTGTGTAAGCCAAGCACTCTATTGCAGTATATTCAACAGCGGTAAAATCGTCAAAGCCAACAAACAATAAGTTTTGATTGCTATATTTATTTTTTAATCCAAGGCAAGACAACAAAAACTGGTCGGTTATATCTAATAAACCAGCCTTTTGTTCTTCATATTGTTGGTAAATCAATGCCAAATCTTGAATTTTTGCTTGCAGTTGTGCGTTGTTAGATGAAAATTTGCACATTTCTTCATAACTAATTTTTGATGCTTTAAGTTGTGCAATAGTGTTAAATATTTCTTCCGCATAACTAAATGAATATGCCTTATTTCTTAATAACTGCAATTTATCAAAGTTTTCAGTTAAAATTTTGTGAACTAAAACCACACAGCCAAGTTTGCTTAATGTTTTTGATTTGTCTAAATCAACATCTTTTTTAACAAATCTGTCAAGTGTGCTAACTTTCACACAAAAACTAGCCTGTAAATTTAGGCTTTCAAAAAGGTGCTTTTCCATAAACAAACTGAGTTTATCTGGCACTATTATTGTTGCATTGGTGGTTAATTTATCACGGCAAAAATCAGTTGCATATCTCAGTGCAACATCAAAAGATGGCAAATTAACCAATTTAATCATATCGTCATTTTATCACATAATCTAACATTTGGCAATTCTTTTTGTTTTGTTTAAACTATGTTTAAAAGTAGGCTTTTACAAATTTTTAATAAGGTAAAAAAACAAATTGGTAAAAATTGTAAACCATCTTTTTGAATATCACGCAACTTCCTGCACAAAATACACTTGGAGGTGCTATATGTCTAACACAAAGCAATGGAAACCTGGTGAAACAGTGCCTAAATCAGCATCATACACCGCGTATGACAGCGAAGGCCACAACGGCGGCAGCTTATACCTTGAAAAAGGCAAAAGATTCCCTGCTACTCAACACTCAGGTAGCTATTACACTTTAGGTGAATAGTACGCCCGCCCTATAATGGGCAAAGGTCAAAAAGCAAATCGCTTTAGACCAACATAAACACTGGCTTAACGCCACACAAGCAAACTAAATTTCTTCATTAGACGAAACATCGTTTGCATTTAAAAAGGAAGGTTAAATTTGCCTTCCTTTTTATTTTGTAAAACAACTAACAATATTTTATTAAAAATTGTTGCATTTTGTTTAGCCCGAAAGGTTTTTATTCACAATCCAAATTTTTCATTTATAACCAAAATTTGTTTTCTTAAGTAACAAATCGGTTTTTAGTTAACCAATTAGTTCATTTTGGCGCAAACAACTTCAAAATAAAATGTTGACTTTTCATATAATTTGATTTATAATTTAAATATAGATAACCACTGTGGAGCTTATAACTGCCGCTTAATAGGTTGTCTTTTTTTTCTTTGCCATTTATTCAATCTCACACCCTCACACCAACAACATTTTGCACTCCCATAAAAAAACATTTAAGCAAAACACCGCTAACTATTGCAATATGCAACAATATACGCTAAGAACAAAAAATAAAAAATAAGTTTCATTTTGTGTTGACAATGTTTTTGCAATTTGTTATACTAACAATGTTTTACCTAAAAATTTGTTTTGTTTATGCATCACAATTTGAACAAGGCAATAAAAGGTAAGCAAACAACTAAACATTATATCAATTCGCGTGGAGAGTTACTCAAGAGGTCGAAGAGGCGTCCCTGCTAAGGATGTAGGCGTCGAAAGGCGCGCGAGGGTTCAAATCCCTCACTCTCCGCCAACCACCACAACATATTGTGGTTTAATAATTAAAGCATACTAGACATAGTGTGCTTTTTTTAGTCATTTTTTCGGCTGAGTATAATTTGAGTATAAAAAATTCGTATTTTTTGCTATATACAGCATATAAAATACCAATCGAATTATATTAGCAAGTGTTATTTAATGTTTAACAGTAATGTTATTAATTTCTTGTTAAAAGCGCAGGTGCTTCTTTTTTGTTATTGAATGCAGTTGAAAGTGCAATTAATGTTTGAGATGGTATATAAAACAACCATGCGATGTTGCCACTTATCATTTTGCTTATTGTAAGATTTGAAATTGTGAAATATACACCATTTGCACACGCAAGGCCAATAAAGATATCGCAAAGTACAAAGAACACCAAGCCAATGGCAAACAATTTATGCTTTTTAAATTGTATAAATGCAAATATAATATTTATCACCAAATTGAATATATAAAACATTGAAATTGCACTTACAAAATCAAATTTATCTTTAAGCACCAAGAATGTGATAAGCACAATTAATGCTGAGCCAATAACGCGCACGATTATACTTGCAACGTTAAGTGCACGCTTTGCATCTATCATTAAATAAACAGCGTAAATGATTTGAGCGATGCTAAAAAACACCATACCAGGGCCTTGCTTTGGCGGAATATTTAATACCAAGCAAGCATCTGCGCCAAGCGTAAAGAGCAAGCCTAAAACAATTATAAAGTTAAATTTTTTGGTTGCAATAAACACAAGAGCAAAAACAAAACACAAGCAAATTGACGTATACTCCACTGCTTGCATCGCTGTGCCAGAAAGGGTTTGAGCAAGCACTGTGAAAACTATTTCCGCCACCAAAAATATAACAACTAAACTAATTTGCCAGTTCTTGATTTTCATTACTTTGTTTCCTTTTCTTGCAAAACTTGCCTGTGCAAAGCATATAAATAAGATGAATTATAAATGCTGCCAAGCAGAAACCTAAAATATAAATAAGCAAGAAAACTAGATAAGGTACTTTTGGATAAATCAAACTTAAAAGTGGTAATGTGCAAGGGAATTTTGGACTTATATAGAACATGTTAAATGTTTCTGGTGTAAAGTTTGGAACAATAGCATTCAAAATCATTGCAACCGCAATTGCAACTACAAACACGTAGATTGCTTTTAAGAAATATTTAAAATTAATTTTTTCTCTATTATAAGCCACAAAATAGATACCTGTTACTAATTGCAATCCGTGGTGAACCATTGTTTGAATATTGATACCAATAGTTCTAACAAAAACATCACCAGGATAGGCAAACACAACAAATCCGCCAAAGAAGGCAAATGTTGAGATGTAACTCATTAAAGCATCTCTAACCTTGCCAGGTTTTAAACAACCTATAATTGGCAAAACATATAGCGGTGTTGAGCAAAGTTGATAAGGGAAAGCATACCATTGATAATGCCAAGTTGGAACACCATCAACAAGCCTAAAACTATATATAAGTTGTTTATACAACTCCAACACAAACATAATTGACCAGCAAACCCAAACAATTATTTTAAAAGATTTTTCAGTCCTATGCTTTTTTGCCTGCATAACACACAAAATGCAAAGTGCGACAAAGATAGCAATAAACAAGCAGTGGAACCAACCATAATAAGTTGGTGTTTGCATTTTACCTTGAAGGGCATATATCAACTTTTCAAACCAATTCATATATTCATCCTTTATCTTGTGTAATTTTAAAAGCAGTATATCATTTTCAACATTATTTGACAAATAATTTTTTTAATATTTATTTTGGCTATCTTTTTGCTTATATTTAAACAGAAACTTAAATTTTTTGTCTATTTTAAAAAATTTTCTTATTTAAGTTGACCAATTCATATATTAAATTGTTAAAATGGCAATACCACGATAAAATTGTAAATAAGAAAATTTGATAAAATGCTTATCACATTTAGTGGTAAATTATTAAGAATCAATTTCTTATAATGCAATAAAAAATTGATGCAAATTTAATTATCATTTATAATCATTAAATAACAAGGAGAAATATGTACGAAATTTTAAACAAAATTAACAGCCCTAAAGACTTAAAAAAATTAGATATTAAAAGCCTTAATCAATTGGCAGATGAGATAAGGGAAGCTCTTTTTAATCGTCTTACAAAAATTGGCGGACACTTTGGCCCAAATTTTGGTGTTGTTGAAGCTGAAATTGCCATGCACTATGTGTTCAATTCTCCTGTTGACAAGTTTGTTTTTGATGTATCACACCAAAGTTATACACACAAAATTTTAACAGGCAGAAAACTTGGATATATTAGTGATAAACATTTTAGCGAAGATAGTGGTTACACCAACCCTGAAGAAAGCAAGCACGATTTATTTAATGTTGGACACACTTCCACTTCAATATCTCTTGCAACGGGGCTTGCAAAGGCGCGTGAATTACAGCACGGCAAACACAATGTTATTGCTTTGATTGGTGATGGAAGTCTATCAGGTGGCGAAGCTTTGGAAGGGCTTAATGTTGCTGGCAGTGAAATAAAATCCAACTTAATTATTATTGTTAACGACAACCAACAATCCATCGCCGAAACTCATGGTGGAATTTACAAAAATTTAAAAGAGTTGCGTGAAACAAATGGCAAATCACCAAATAATATTTTTAAAGCATTTGGTTTAGATTATGTCTATGAAGCAAACGGCAATGATATTGCAAGTTTGATTAAGGTTTTTGAAAAAGTTAAAGATATTAACCACCCTATTGTTGTTCATATCAACACTCAAAAAGGCAAAGGTTATCAACCAGCCGAACAAAATAAAGAAGCTTGGCATTGGACTATGCCTTTTGACCGTGCAACAGGCAAAGCAACAATAAATTTTGGTAATACTGAAAATTATTTTGACATTACTCAAGCATATATTGTTGAAAAAGCGAAAAAAGATAAAGATTTTGTTGTTGTAACCCCTGACATGCCTTCTAGTGCAAAACTCACACCAGATATAAGGCAAAAATTAGGTGAACAATATGTGGATGTTGGTATCGCCGAAGAGCAAGCTGTTGCAATGGCATCTGGTTTAGCTAAAGCAGGTGCAAAACCTTTAGTTGTAACAAACACAACATTTATGCAACGTGCTTACGACCAAATTTCACATGACGTTTGCATCAATAATTCGCCTGTAACAATTTTGCTTAACTACACCAGTTTTGCAGGTTTAACCGATGTCAGTCATCTTGGCATTTTTGGCATAGCAGCATTCAGCAATATTCCAAATTTAGTTGTGCTTTCACCAACTTGCAAACAAGAATATTTAAACATGTTAGATTGGTCAATTGACCAACATGAACATCCTGTTATGATTCTTATTCCAGGCAACGAAGTTACTGATAGAAATGCCGATAAAGATTATAGCAAAATTAACAGTTTTAAAGTTGAATGTAAAGGTGAAAAAGTTGCCATTTTGGCACTTGGTGATTTCTTCCAATTTGGTGAAAACTTAGCAACAAAAATTGAAGAAAAATTTGGCTTTAAACCAACACTTATTAATCCAAGATTTGCTTCTGGCATTGACAAAAATTTGCTTAAGAATTTAACAAAAAATCACAGTGTTATTTTAACATTTGAAGATGGAATTTTAAACGGTGGCTTCGGTGAAAAAGTTGCTTCATACCTTGGCACGTCAAATGTTAAAGTTAAAAACTATGGCCTTGAAAAATTGTTCTATGACCGATACAATCCCGCCGAACTTTTAGCTTCTCTTGGCATAACTGAAAAAGATATTTTAAAAGATGTTGAAAAATTTTTAAAATAAATTTTCTTTTTAAAAATTAATAAAACAATAAAATTAATAGCAACAAAAT
>SAMEA104315431__coassemble_392_pt1 | contig 69579 bp, 56 predicted proteins | sample SAMEA104315431__metabat2_low_PE_029 | metagenome-assembled genome bin SAMEA104315431 (sample SAMEA104315431) | gut metagenome | biome: Monkey gut; feature: monkey-associated habitat; material: faeces | place: China | collected 2013
GCAAACACGATTAGATACCCTGGTAGTCCACGCCCTAAACGATGCATACTAGACTATGGCTTTATCGACAAAGTCAGGGTCGTAGCAAACGCGATAAGTATGCCGCCTGGGGAGTACGAACGCAAGTTTAAAACTCAAAGGAATTGACGGGGACCCGCACAAGCAGCGGAGCATGTGGTTTAATTCGAAGCAACGCGAAGAACCTTACCAGGACTTGACATCCCTCTGACAGGACCTTAATCGGTTTTTTCTTCGGACAGAGGAGACAGGTGGTGCATGGTTGTCGTCAGCTCGTGTCGTGAGATGTTGGGTTAAGTCCCGCAACGAGCGCAACCCCTGTCGCTAGTTACTAACATTCAGTTGAGAACTCTAGCGAAACTGCCGTAGATAATACGGAGGAAGGTGGGGATGATGTCAAATCATCATGCCTCTTACGCCTAGGGCTACACACGTGCTACAATGCCCATTACAAAGAGATGCAATACCGCAAGGTGGAGCGAACCTCAAAAAGATGGGCCCAGTTCAGACTGTGGGCTGCAACCCGCCCACACGAAGACGGAGTTGCTAGTAATCCCGAATCAGCATGTCGGGGTGAATGCGTTCCCGGGTCTTGTACACACTGCCCGTCACGCCATGGGAGTCGGGGGTACCCGAAGTCAGTGAGCTAACCCGCAAGGGAGGCAGCTGCCGAAGGTAAAACTGATGACTGGGGTGAAGTCGTAACAAGGTAGCCGTATCGGAAGGTGCGGCTGGATCACCTCCTTTTAAAGAGCATATCTTTAAAGTCGACTTGATAACTTAAAGTTATCTTGAATAGTGTGAGTGAACATAACACTCGTTAAAAAAATATGGGAACAGAAAACGTGATGTACCTTTAAGTTTAAGATATAAATACTAAAAAGAACGAGATTAACCCTCTCGTTCTTTTTTTATGCTTTTTTAAAATTGTGTCTATTACAATTTATCTATACACCTATTGTTTATATAAAATCTATATAACATTTATCTGCTGTGTTATGTTGAATTGGTGGTTTGTTAAACTGATGTAATTTGATTTTGTTTTATTTAATTTGACAAATTTGACAAAACAGCATATATGTGTTATCATTTTATTATGATTGAAGAAACAAAAAAGCCTGAAACAAAAAAATTAACTCCTGAAGAATTAAAAAAGGCAAGAGCTGAAGCCGACCGTAAATACCTGATTGAAGGTGTTAGACAAATAAAAGAACGTGAGTTTGAAATTTTACCAGACAGTGTTAAAGAGAGTATAAATCAATTTGTTAACATTGTATTAGAAAATAATATGTCAGCAGAAGAGGTTATTTATTGCATCAGGTTTATGCCAGCAGACCATGCTGAACAAATCTGTGATAGACTGAGATATGCGTATGATGGTATTAAAGGCAGTAATAGTGATTTTGATGAAGAACAACAAGATAAAGGACTAAAAAACCCGTATCAACGTTTAGATAGCATGCTTTGCAGAATATATGCTGAAGATTTTGTAAAGGCTTGTGATAAGTCAAAAGATGGAACACCAAAAGTGCTATCAGTTAGTGCTTATAGGCAGTTATACAAAAGAAATAAAGAAAAACGTTTTTTATCTTATTATGAATTGTTTATGATATTAAATGGTATGAATATGTCAACAATTCCTTTAATGTTAAAAAGTGCTAAGCAGCCTGAAGATAAATATTATAAAATTGTAAAAGCATTGCATACTGAACGTTGGAATGTAAAATATAGAAATTGTGAATATAAAATGTTGTGTGATTTGCACCAAGATTTTGTAAACGATGCCCTTGAAATTCAAGCTGAAGTTTTAGCAAGGCGCAACACGATAGATGTATAAATAGGCAGTTTTGCCTATTTTTTGTTTTTCTATAATATTAAAACAAAGCAAAATAGTGGAGTTAAAATACATAAATATGTTATACTAATTTTGTGAAAAAATTTAAATTATTCGCTTTATTATTAAGTGTATTGATTTACACAGTTTGTGGCTGTGTAGGATTTTGTATTTTTAAAAATTCATCAAGTTATGCCTTATCAACGCTTTCTACAACTTCACTGCCTTCTAGTTATGATAGCAGAGATATGAATATTGTTACTCCCCTTAAAGATCAGGGCGATACAAACTTATGTTGGGCATATTCAAGTATAGCAGTGGCGGAAACATCAATATTGAAATCGGGTATTGATTCAACTGTAAATAATACTAATTTATCATTATCTCCGATAGCTGTTGGATACAGCAGGTATAAAAGAAATGCTGATCCGCTTGGAAATACACCTGGGGAATATGCAAGCACAAATTATTTAAAAGCTTCAGGCGATCCAACATATGCTGAAACTTTATTTTCTCAATGGTGTGGACCAATTTATAATAATATTAGTGCAAATGCTGATTGCTTTGAGAATTCTGCTTATCGTTTTGTTGAATCTTCACAAATTTATAATGACAATTTATCGAAAGATCAGCAAATAATTGCAATTAAAAATGCAATTGTAAAATATGGCGCAGTAACATTTTCGTACAATAATGTCAGGGAAAAGTATTATTATAATCCAAAAAATGAAACAGGTGATGATGTTTATCCACATGCTTGCACTTTAATTGGCTGGGACGATAATATTTTAGCAACAAATTTTGAACCCAAAGGGGCAACTCAAAATGGTGGTTGGTTGGTTAAAAACAGTTACAATAGCTTGCCATATTTTTATCTGTCGTATGACACAAGCATAAGCAGTTATGTTTATGCTTTTAAGTTTGAAAAAAAAGATAAGTATGATTATAACTATTTTTATGATTATGTTTTTAACGACTTTTTAAATTATACTAAAAATTGTAAATTTGCTGGCAATATATATCAATCAAAAAAGGGTGATAGTGAACATGTTGAATACTTAAAAGCAGTTAATGTTGCGGTGCTTGGCAAAAATTATAGTTGTAATGTTGAGATTTACACAAATTTGACTGATGTTTCTAATCCAACATCTGGTGATTTGGCAGCTACAGCAACGTCAAGTTTTGAAACATCAGGTTATAAAACAATAAGTTTAGATGCTCCTGTAAAATTAACGGCAAACAGCAATTTTGGTGTTGTTGTGCGTTTAAATGGGGATAGTAGTGCAGTTTTAAGATTAGCACATTGTACAAACCAGTCTTTTGAAAAAACAAGTTCAGGTTGGAGAAATTTAAACACTTGCACGGCCAGGATAAAAGCATTTACTTCACTTGTGCAAGAAACACAAACTCAAATTGATATTGCACAAGCAGAAATTTCAAATATTGATGATTGTGTGTTTACAGGAAATTCTATTAAACCACAAACACAAGCAAAAATATCAAATACTCAACTGATTGAATCAAAAGACTATGTTGTGGAATATTTTAATAATATAAATGTGGGGCAAGCACAAATTGTTATCAAAGGGAAAGGCGATTATACTGGAACGAAATCAGTTAAATTTAATATCATACCAGCAAACATCAAAAATTGCGATATTGACATTATAGGCAGTTATACATACAATTCTCAACCTCAAAAACCAAACATTACAGCGTTATATAATACGTTTGCGCTGACGGAAAATACAGATTATCGTTTAGAGTATGAAAACAATATCAATGCAAGCAATGCTGCGGTAGTAAAAGTTTTAGGCGTTGGAAATTTCAATGACGTTATTAGCTTTAATTTTAAAATAAATAAAGCAGAAAAACCAAAAAAAGATTTTGAACAAATAACTACAAATATTGCTTCAGCAACAGTTTTGGCTGATATTGCGTTGCCAATTGGTTGGGCTTGGGCAGATCCAACAATAAAAATTACGGCTGATTTAAATTCTGCATACATAGTTTATGTTGGTGATGATAAAGATAATTATGTTGAAACAACATGTTTAATAAATATTCAACAAACGAAAGATGAAACACCAAATAATGGAGAATCAAACACAGGCAAAATATCATCTCAAAAACAATTTTACATTATATTTTCAGTTGTGATTTCGTTTGTTGGTGTGATGTTTGCTGTTACATTGTTTATTAAAAAGCGAAAAAGTCTAAAATAAAATTTTGAGAGCTTAAAAAAGTGATTGTTAATAAATATGAAATTGTATGTTTGGTATTGACAAATAAAAAAAGTGTGCTAGCATATCAGCATGAATTTAACATGCGAACAAGTTGAAAAATTACGTAAGTTGGAAGATAGATGTGAACTGCAACCTTTATTTAAACAAAAAGCCCTTTTTGGCGAATTTTCAGCATATGACATCTCATCTGCTATGGTATTGCTGTTTGAAAGATCATATGTTAACAGCATGAATTTGATAAAGAAAAAGGCAATAGAATTTAAGTTAAGCAAAAACCCTGTTATAAAATATTTGCGAAAAACTGGCAATTTATCTTATATGTTGGATGATAAACTTATGCAGTCTGTTGCAAAGAAGGCAGTGGCAGAACCAATGTTGTGTTTTGCAAACTCATTCTTTATGGCTGTTGGTTTGGAAAAGTATAATATTGAAAATGTTAAAGTTGTTGCGGGGTTGGCAACTGCACCATTAATAGATGAAACAGATTGCACTTATGTTAAACACACTTTTACACATGCTGTTTTGCAAGTTGGCGATTATATTTATGACTATAACTACAATATTAAACTTAAGGCTGAGCAATACTTTGAATTTTTTGCGTTTAACATTGTGAATGAAATACCATCACGTGAATGTTTAAAACAATTTCTTATTATGAAACAAGCAGGGTTATCAAGCAAAAAATTAGGCAAATACAACGATATGATATACATAACACTTGCCAACAAAGATGCGATGAAACGTTTGTATAATTATAATGTTGGTTCTTCAATTGTTGTTGATAATAAACTGGTAGACTAAAATTTGTATTTATGAGAATAAAGTTGCTTTGTTTAAGTAGGATTATCGTAAAAATAACATATCAATCTTATTATTTGATAAAAGCCACAAAATCAAATTTAGGTTTATTAAACAATGATTAAAAAATTAAACTAATTAAAAATAGATAAAATGTACCATTAAATTTGGTGCATTTTTTTGTGTAACAAGCAAAAAGATAAATTGGAAAGGAGCTTTTCTATTTATTGTTTAACATTTGGTGATGTAACTTGTTCAATATCTTTTTTTCTAAACGAGAGATGTAACTTTGTGAAATATTCATGCTATCGGCAACTTCTTTTTGAGTAAGCTCGTCATAACCATTTATTCCATATCGCATGCACATGATTTGCTTTTCACGCTCATTTAAAGTGCTTATACATTGTAACAAAAATGCCTTTTGATTTTCCAATTCGATGTTTTCATAAGCTGGCTTTGGATCTGGTATTGTTTCACCTAAAGTTAGATTATTTCCATCATCATCGCCAGCAAGAATATCATCTAAGCTCATATCATTAATGCTTTTATTTATCTTGCGTAAATACATTAAAATTTCATTTTCGATACATCTGCTGGCGTATGTTGCAAGTTTGATATTTTTATCTAATTTATAACTATCAACCGCTTTAATAAGGCCTATAGAACCAACAGAAACTAAGTCTTCTAAATTAAGTTTTTTGCTTTCAAAACGTTTAGCAATATACATAACAAGGCGCAAATTATGTTCTATCAATTTTGCTTTTGCATTCAAATCATGCTCATCCTGAAACGCACGCACAAGGTTTTGTTCGGTGGTTATATCAAGTGGTTCAGGCAAACTTTCTGCAGTAAAAATATAGTTAACAATATTATCTGGTTGCAAAAAATCTGGTTTAAAAATTTTAAAATACAACCTTTTAAAAAATAGTTTTATTTTGTCTGCGGCAGATTTAAAAAATTGTTTAATTTTCATACTTTCTCCTTAAAATTTTACAAGCGTTTATAAAAATGCTGGTGATAAAAGTGCTTGATAATTGCCAGAACTGAATTTTTGGCTTGATACAGCTATCATGGCCGAATTTATGGTTTTTGTTTTATGATTTATTTTGATTTGCATTTCGTCAATGTGATAAAGTTTAACTTGATTACTGCCAGAAACTGTTTGTAAGTTTATGCTTTGATTGGAATTTGATTTTAGTAAGTAATCTATGTATGTCTGTTTTGTTAGTTGAAGGTAGCAGTTTAAATCCAAAACCAGCACTGGCTGGCCATCTATGCTTAACATGTTGCCAGTGTCTAAAAATGCATGCAGTGATAATGTGTTGCCGTCTTTTTTTAGTTTAACTGAATATATTAAATTGCTTAAATTTAGTTTAAGTTTAATATGTCTTGCGGTGAAACTTAATAGATAACTGCCAATCAAGCAAACAGCTAGCACTTGCCATAAATGTACATTGTTTGCAAAAACAACTCCGCCAGATGTTAAGTTGTTGCCGCCGCACAAAGAAATAACCAATCCACAAAGCGATAATGTGTAAGCAAACAACAATAAAAGGTTGCTTAAAAGCTGCTTTAAATTTATTTTAAAACAAATTTTTAACATAACAACGGCACATATCACCTTTAAAATATTGATAATGACAGCATTTGTAACAAGACCTGCACAAATAACATTAAATCCTGTGCCAATAATGCTTGCTAAAATCAATTTGAAAAAACTGGTTTTGTTTTTTGTTGTTAATTGAGTTAGTCTTAAAAGACACAAATTTATCAGGCTGTTTTGCAAAATAAAATCTTCAATATAAATTTCCATATTAAAAGCATACAGCAATAAATAAAGTTTTCAAATGTGTAATTTTGGTTTTGTTTTGGTTTGCTGTCGAAACAACACATATTTTTGAAAATTTGTTAAAGCGCGAATAGAAATTTTGGTTAAAGGCACAATATTTAAGAGGTGTTTATGGCAAGACGTGTTTATATTTGCGGGGTGGACACAAGCAGCCTACCCAAAATAACTAATCAACAATCATGTGAACTTTTGCAACGCATTAAAGCAGGGGATGAAAATGCAAAAGATTATTATATTTTTTGCAATATGCGTTTGGTGCTTTCAATTGCGCAAAGATTTATAAATTGCAAAGAAAATATGGACGATATTTTTCAAGTTGGTTGTGTGGGGCTTATGAAAGCAATTGACAACTTTGATGTTTCACTGAATGTGCAATTTTCAACATATGCTGTGCCAATGATAATAGGTGAAATCAAGCGCTTTTTACGCGATGGCTCTGCAATGCGTGTGAGTCGAAGTTTGCGTGATACAGCATATCAAGTTATGAAAAGCAAAGAGCGTTTGCAACAGGACCGCGCTGATGAAGTTGGAATAGAAGAAGTTGCAACCGACTTAAATTTGACTATACGTGAAGTTTATGATGCGATTGATGCAATAAGTTCGCCGCTTTCACTTGATGATGCTTTGATGAATGAAAGTGATGAAGAAATGAAACTTAGCGACCAGATTGCTGATACTGAGCATTCTGTTGATAAGTGGATTGACCACACAGACTTGCTTGATGCAATCAAATTGCTTGACGACAGAGAACGTGAGATATTGAACCTTAGATATTTTGTTGGCAAAACGCAAATGGAAGTTAGTGATGAGGTTGGTATTTCGCAGGCGCAGGTAAGCCGTTTGGAAAAGAATGCACTGGAACACATACGTAAAAGTTTGTAAAATTATGTTATAGCGGCATTTTAAATTTTGACTTTAAATTGTTAGTTGCCAAATGTGAAAGTGGATATATATTGAAAATATAAATATTTAAAATTGTATGTTTCGTTTTGATAAAAAAGGAATTTCGACATTTATTTGTTAAATTCCTTTTTTTGTTGGCTTATTTGCTAAATTAAGCTGTCATTTTCGGCTTCTATTCAGCTTAATGTATGTTATATTAGGAGAGTATCAGTGAAAACTAAACGTTGGAAAATGATAACGCTTGCAGTCTGTGCGATGGTGATTGTGCTTGCTGGTGTGGTGTTAAACTACACAGGACATGTTGCAGTTGCTGGCACTTACTTTATTAAAGCACGCCGCGTGCCAATCTATGCAGTGCAGACAGAAGAAAACAAATTGTCCATATCTTTTGATGCTGCTTGGGGCGCTGATAAAACCAGTGAGATTATGGATGTGTGTGATAGCTACAACATTAAAGCGACTTTCTTTTTAGTTGGTTTTTGGATTGAAAAATACCCTGAAAAAGTTAAAGAGATACATAATCGTGGCTTTGAAATAGGCATACATAGCAACACTCATCCAGATATGACGAAACTTAGTAAAAGCCAGATTGTTGAAGAACTTTCAACCAACATTAAACTTGTTGAAGATTTAACCAACGAAAAGCCAAAATTGTTCCGTCCACCTTATGGCTATTACAATAACACACTTATTGAGGTGTGCGATTCACTTGGACTTTCTTGCATAGAGTGGAGCGTTGACAGTTTAGACTGGAAAGGTTTATCAGCTTCAGCATTGGCTGGTCGAGTTTGTTCCAAAGCAAAAGCTGGTGATATTGTGCTTTTCCATAACAATTCAAACAACATAATTCCAGGGCTTAAAATGGTGCTTGAAAGTTTTAAAGTTAAGGATTTGAAAGTTGTGCCAATTGGTGAACTGATTTACTACGACAATTTTACAATTAACACACAAGGAATACAAATTAAAAAATAATAAGGAGAAACAAATGAACAACACAACATCTATTGATTTGCAAGACAACAATTTAATTGCAAACAACAAAGTATTTTTGCAGGGGGAAGTGGAAACCAAACCACAATATAATCACACCGCTTTTGATGAGGATTTTTACACTTTCAATTTAAAAGTGGCAAGATTAAGCGGTCAATATGACATTTTGCCTATAAACATTTCATCACACACAATCGGCTTTGAAAGTATAAAGCCAGGTGTAACGTTGGCAATTAATGGACAATTTCGCAGCCATAACATGCTTGATGAACAGGGCAAAAGCAGGCTTATTCTTTCAGTTTTTTGCAAAGAACTTACTGATGTTGATATTAATGCAAATCCAAATGTGATTGAGTTGACAGGTTATGTTTGTAAATCTCCAATTTTCAGGGTTACACCATTCAATCGCCAAATTTGTGATGTGTTGCTGGCTGTAAATCGTCAATATAATAAAAGTGATTATATTCCTTGTATATGCTGGGGTAGAAATGCTGAATATGTAAGTTCGATGGCAATTGGTACAAAAATCACAATCACAGGCAGAGTCCAATCGCGTGAATATAACAAATTGATTGTTGCAACAGGCGCAGTTGAGCGCAAAGTTGCATACGAAGTTAGTGTAAATAAAGTTGTTGAAATAGGTAACGAAATTATTGTTTAATATATTGTTAGTATTGTTATTCACAACTTGACACAGGCTTTTAATAGGTGTAAAATATTGGCAGAAATTAAAAAATTTATAAGTAATTCTGTCAGTTTTTACATTTTTCAAAATGAATAAAAATATAAGAAAAATTTACGCATTTTGTAAAATATAAAACAAATGTTCGATAAAATGTGGCAGTTTTGTCGAAAATTCTTGTCGAATTATGATTGTTTTTGTAAAAAAATGACACATATGCTTGACTTTAACCTATTTTTTAAATATACTTTTTTTAAAAATTAGGAGAAAAGCAATGATTGATATTTACGATTGTGAAGCACTTGTTAAAATTTATCGATTACTTGATAAAAAATGCACAATAATTGATAAATTTATCAACAATCACGCTTACTATTGTGGACCGTACAGTGAAGAATATAGTGCGGTTGACGTCTATAATGACATTTTAGATTTAATGGAAAGGAAAAACCAACTTATCAACATAAAATTAATGTTAGATACTGCTTTAAACAAACTTGCAGTTGAAGATAAAAAGGTTTTGCTTATTAAACTTAATTATAATATTTCAATGAATGAGTTTTGTGCAGTTTTAAACCTTAAAGAACGCACAGCATTTAGGCGTATTGAACATGCTTTTTTATGCTTGGCTGAGGCAATTAACCGAAGCAAATACGCATCTAAACTTGAAAAAATTATTGATAAAGAAGAGTGGATTCGTGCCGTTTGTCAAGACGTAAAAGAAAGAAGGCAGGCATTTAAAAACCACTCAAATCAAGCCGTTTGTGATATGCAACAAATGGTTGAAGTTAATAATCTGTAACTTCTTTTTGTTTTGTGCGTTTTGTGCCAATAACTTTTGAGCTGCGCATAATTAGATAAACAACCAAACATGCAGGCACAGACAAAATTGCAATGATAATTCCTGTCGCTTTATTTTCAAGCGGAAGTGAAGTCTTTTCTGGTTCGTCAACATTAAAATTTGGAGCGGTGGTGTAACTTACTTCTTCACTGTTTATAGGCAAAGGGTTTGGCAATTCATCGCAAAAATCACTATATACATAGCCGTAATAATCTTTATCTGCGCTATACTTACAATAATACCAAACATTGGTTCGCCCTTCAATTAAACTATCACCAACAATTTTGCCATAATATGTTAAATTTCGGCTTAAATTTGGAATATAAACCACTTGATTTGAGCTGCTTGTTTTTGTGGTTGGACTGGTTCGCATATCGCGGCTAAGTTCGGCAAAAACCCTAAAACTTGTATCATTAAGATAAGGTGTTTGTGGAGTCCCTACAACAGTCATCACCTTATCTTTTTTTACATAGCCATAAAAATCTTTATATTTAACTTTAAAAAAGTTGCTGCCAGCATCATCAAGCAGTTGAACAAAGTAGGTTTTAGGCAGGACAAACAACACGTTGGTGTAGTCTTCCGCTTCGATTGGTGTTTTGTATAGTTTGACGTCTTCTTGCAAAACGCGTGCAAAATAGGTTTGAGTTTGGCTTGCAAAGCAGGGTGCGCCAAAATTATTGGTTAAAAAAATCAACAAACATAATAAGATTGCCATAACTTGATTTTAACATAACAAATTTGATTTATCTTGGCAGGTTTGTGGCAAATTTGACTTATTTTAGGATTAATATGCAAGAAACAAATTTGATAGAGCAAATTTTGGAAATAGAAGCAGAGCAAAAAAAGAGAATTGAAAACAATAAACTTAAATTTTACAACACTGGTAAAGTTAAACATTTAAAACAAATTGCCTTTCACCAATGTCAAAAGAAAAACCGCTGGGTTTTTGGTGGCAATCGCACTGGTAAAACAGAATGCGGTGCAGCTGAAGTGGTATATATGGCACGTGGTTGCCACCCTTATAGAAAAATCACAAAAGCAACTTCGGGTTGGGTTGTGAGTTTAAGCACACAGGTTCAACGTGATGTTGCACAAAGCAAACTGCTTAAATACATTAATCCAGATTGGATTGAAGATGTTGTTATGTTATCTGGCAGAAAAGATAGTTACGAAAACGGCATAATTGATTACATCTTAATTAAAAATGTGTTTGGCACTGTCAGCAAAATTGGCTTTAAAAGTTGCGACCAAGGGCGTGAAAAATTTCAAGGTACAAGCCTTGATTATGTGTGGTTTGATGAAGAACCGCCATATGACATTTATCAAGAGTGTCGCATGCGTGTTTTGGACACTGACGGAGATATATTTGCCACAATGACACCGCTTAAAGGTATGACTTATGTGTATGACGAAATTTATTTAAACAAATTTAACGATCCAAATGTATGGTGTGAATTTATATCTTGGCAAGATAATCCATATATCAGCAAACAGGCAATTGAAGCGATGCAAGCGGGTATGTCGCAAGACGAATTGCGTTCACGTGAGTTTGGGCAGTTTGTTGATGTTGGAGGTAGAGTTTACCCTGAATTTGATGAAAATGTTAATGTTATAGAACCTTTTGATATTCCGTTTGATTGGCAAGATAAATTGTCAATAGATCCAGGGCTTAAAAATCCATTATCTTGCCATTGGTATGCAGTGGATTATGACGGCAATGTTTATGTGGTGGCGGAGCATTATGACCGTGATAAAGATATATCATATCACAGCGAACGCATACACCAAATTTGCGAGCAACTGCATTGGCACAGAAATTCAAATGGTATGATTGAAGCCTTGATTGATAGTGCGGCAAACCAAACAACTTTGGCTTCACGCAAAAGCGTTGCAGACTTATTTTATGACTATGGAGTGCTGGTTAACACCAATGTGAATAAAGATGTTTTCAGTGGCATTCAGCGTGTTAAAGCATATTTAAAAAACAGTTTAGGGCAGACCCGCTTGTTTATATTCAACACTTGCACAAATATGATAAGAGAAATTAAAGGCTACCGTTGGGGCAAAGGTGATAGCCCTGTTAAAGTTGATGACCACAGCATGGACGAGCTTAGATATTACATTATGTCCCGCCCTGAAAACAAACCACCAAAGCAGGAGCAAAGCGAAATTGCACGTGAAAAGGAGAGATTGATAAAGTTGATGAAAAGAAGGTGAGCCTATGCAAAATTTGCTTGATGCAACAACAATAAAGGCAATCAAACAATGTGTTTCTGGTTTGGTTGTGTGTGAAACAACAAGCGAATATCTGCTTGATGAAGACACTGGTAAAATGAAACTGGTTAAGCAGAAAAAGGTTGAAAAAAGCATACCGCCAAACACAGATATTATCAAATTGTTGTATCAAAAAACCGAAGATAAAACAAATTTTGAAAAATACACTGACGAAGAATTAGAACAAACCAAACAAAAACTTTTAAAACAGTTAAAGGAGAAGTCAAATGACAGTGCAACCAGCAAAAATAAGGATTAAATGTGATGCAAGTGGCTGCAAAAACAAATGTGATTATGTGATTGTTAACAAAAAATTTGTTTTTGACGGCAATGTGTATCTTTGTGCAGACTGTTTAAACAGACTGTACGGTGAAATTGGCAAATATGTTAAACCTAAAAATGTTAAACCATTGTATAAGAAAGGGGGATTAGATGAAAATTAACAAATTGGTTGAAGAAGTTGTAAACGATTATAATTCACGCCGAGAAGCACGCAAAAGTTTGGAAATGCAGTGGCAGTTGAATATCAATTTTATGATGGGCAATCAATATAGTTACATTGCTTCAAATGGCAGCGTAAGAGAAGATGAAAAGCAATATTTTTGGCAAGAAAAAGAAGTTTTTAATCATATTGCACCAATTGTTGAAACACGTATTTCAAAAATCGCTTCAAGCACACCTAGTGTAACTGTTGTGCCAGCAAGTATGGACGAAGCAGACTTTGAAAGTGCAAAACTTAGCAAGCAAATTTTATCATCAGTTGCCAACCGCTTGAACCTTGTTGATATTGAAAAAACAGCAACCACATGGAGCGAATTGTGTGGCACGGCTTTTTATAAGGTTTTATGGAACACAGACTCTGGCAAAATGGTTGCCACTGACGAGCTTGGACACAGTATAAAAGAAGGCGATGTCCAAATTGAAGTGGTTTCACCTTTTGAAATTTTTCCAGATAACTTATCTTGTGAAAGGCTTGAAGATATGAAGTCTATTATCCACGCAAGGGCAGTTGATGTTGACCAAGTACGCAGTTTGTGGGGCGTTGATGTTGATGCCGAAGACGTTTGTGCTTTCACATTAGATAACACTGCAAATAATTTAGGTGGACTTGGCTATAACGCACATATAAATAAGGTTGCCAATGTGGAACTAAGGCATCATTGTGTTGTGATTGAAAGGTATGTTAGACCAAGCAAAAACTTGCCAAACGGCAGGCTTACAGTTGTTGCTGGCGGTAAGTTGTTATTTGACGGAGATTTGCCATATATTAATGACGAACTTGAAGGTAGAACTTTCCCGTTTGTTAAACAAATATCTAACTATATGCCAGGCAGCTTCTTTGGTGTGAGTGTGGTTGATAGGCTTATTCCGTTGCAACGTGCTTATAACGCTGTTCGCAATCGTAAACATGAATATTTTAACCGCACAGTTATGAACGTACTTGCAGTTGAAGATGGCAGTGTTGATACTGATGCACTTGAAATTGAAGGTCTAAGCCCTGGTAAAGTGCTTGTGTATAGACAAGGCAGCAAAATGCCAGAAATAATGCAAAATCCAAAATCTGTGATTGATTTTGATGCGGAAGAAGAACGCCTGTTGGACGAATTTAAAACGATCTCTGGCGTAAGTGATATGATGTCTAAATCTATTGCGCAATACACAAATATGTCTGGTGTGGCACTTGAATTGCTTGCTGAACAAGATTCAACAAGGCTTTCAACAGCCATTGACAGCACAAAACTTGCAGTTAAAACAGTTGCAAAGTATATTTTAAGGCTTTATAAACAATATGCAGTTTTGCCACGCCTTTTAAAAATAAGTGGCAACGGCGGAACGGTTGAAATGCATTATTGGAATCAAAATGAAATTTGCAGTGATGATGTTGTTTTTGACACTTCAACCAACACAAGCGATAGTTTAGCGCAACGCAGAACAATGTTGTTTGACCTTATCAGCAAAGGCTTGCTATATGACCAAGACGGCAAATTCAGCCAAACTATGCGTAAAAAGTGTTTGGACTTGCTTGGCTTTGGCTTGTGGGAAAACAGTGTTGATATGTGTGAATTGCAAATTAATCACGCAAGGGAAGAGAACTTGGAGTTTGCAAAATTGAACAAGCCTGAAATTATGCCTATTGATGACCACCAACTTCATATTGACCAACACATAGCATTTATTCTTTCAGGTGAGTTAAAAGATAATCCAAATAAAAACCAAATTGAACAAAATTTGTTGTTGCATATTGAAGAACACAAAAATCTTTTAAATAAATCAAAACAAAAAGAAGAACAAGTTAAAGGAGAGTAATATGGAAGAATTGGAACAACCTAACGAATCACAAGAAACAAACTTAGGCTCCAAACAAGAGTTTGGTAAATTTAAAGATGCAGAAAGTTTGCTTAAAGCATACAACAGTTTGCAGGCGGAATTTACCAAAAAAAGTCAACGCTTGGCAGACCTTGAAACACAAAATGAAACAGCTTTAAAGCAACAAAACCGTCAAGCGGAAATTGATAAAAAAGTGGAAGAGTTTGTAGCAAAATTTGACATTGTTAAACCTTTTAGCAGCGCACTGAAAGAAACTTTAACAAACACTGAAAATGCCAACCTTGCAGAAGAAAGTGTTAAGATGATTGCCAAGAACTACAAACGTGCTGAAGACTATGCTAATGATAGCGAATTTTTGAATAATTATATTTTTTCCAACACTGAAATCAAAGATAAAATCATCAAAGATTATTTAGGGAAAATAACTCAAACTTCGCCAATCAAAATGGAAGGCAACGGCAACATACTTTTATCAAAACCAAGTGTGCCAACCACTATTGCAGAAGCAGGCAAGTTGGCAAAAACAATTATTAAGCAAAAATAAATTTTAACAAAAATATTTTCTGCTTAAATAATTAAAAAAATACAATTTCTAAAAAACATACAAAAATATTTTAAAATTATTAAAAAATATATAAAAATACCATATAAATGTGTATTTTAAGTGTTTTTAATTAAATTTTTACAAAAAATAATTAATTTTAATTATTATTTCAAATTTAATTTTATTTAATTTTAAAAAATATTTTGTGGCTATTTTAAAAAATTATCCATATTAAAAAAATTGATTATTGAAAATTGCAAATTAATTTTATGTTTGAATTGGAAAAATAAATTAATTTTTCAACACAAAAAAACAAAGATTTTCAATGCAATATTTTGATTAAAAAAACAAAAAAAATAAGGAGAAAATATGATTGATTTAACAACTGCGCAAAACGCGCTTAAAGATGCATATTTGGTTGCTGCTTGCAATCAATTGAACACAAAAACCAATCCATTGCTTGCAAAAATCAAACAATCTTCAAGTGATGTTTATGGCAAAAATATTATCAAAATGGCACCTGTTGGATTGAATGGTGGTGTTGGTGCGGGCAGTGAAACAGGCAGCCTTCCAACAGCAAAAGAAAACAGTTATGTGCAATTTAAAACCACACTCAAAAACCTTTATGGCACAATTGAAATCAGTGATAAAGCAATCCGTGCAAGTGCAAACAGCAATGGTGCATTTGTGGACCTTTTAAATGCTGAAATGGAAGGTTTGCTTGAAGCATCAAAATTCAACCTTGGCCGTATGCTTTATGGTGATGGCTCTGGTGCTGTTGGCACAGTAACAGCATATGCTTCTGGTGTGGCAACAATGTCAAGTGTTAAAAACCTTATGGAAGGTATGGTTGTTGATACATACACTGGCACAACAAAAGATAATTCTGGTTTACGTATTGCATATGTTGACCGTGTTAACAAAAAAGTATCTTTTACCACAACACCAACAACTGACCTTGCTGCAAATGACGTGCTTTATGTTCAAGGCAGCAAAGACCAAGAAATCACAGGTTTAGGTGCAATTTTTGGCACAGGCGATACACTTTATGGTTTAAATCGTGCTGCAAACAAATGGTTAACTCCATACAAAAGTGCAACAGAACAAGAAATCAGTGATGGTATTTTGCAAACTGCTGTTGACTTTTTGGAAGAAAATGCTGGTTCTAACATTGACTTTATTACTTGTGGTGCTGGCGTTAAACGTGCTTATCAAGAATACCTTGGTTGCTATCGCCGCAATATTGATGTAACAGTGCTTGAAGGTGGCTATCGCGCAATCAGTTTCAATGGCATTCCTGTTGTGAGTGATAGATTTGTTGAAGATAACACTTTATATATGTTAGATACTTCAAAATTCACACTTCATCAACTTTGCGACTGGGAATGGATTGAAGGCGAAGGTGGCAAAATCTTGCGTCAAAAACCAGGCTATGCAGCATACACAGCAACACTTGTTAAATATGCCGACTTGATTTGTGAACATCCAGCTGGTCAAGCTAAATTCACAAACATCAAATCTACTGTAACAAATCCATTTGCTGTTACTGTTGAAAAAGAAGCCTCATCAAATTCATAATTTAGTTTTGGGTGGACGCAACAAAACATATTTGTTAAAGAAAAAGGCTTTCTTCAAATAGTTTGAGCAACAAAAAAGAAAAGTACAAACAACAAAAAGGGGGAAAATTGTGAATATAAAAATTGATAACGATGTGTTTGACATTTCAAACCGCATCAAACAAATAGATAGAGATTATGTTATATATTTTAACACATCAAAAAATCAGTTTGAAGTGCACAATCTTTCTCAAAAGCAAGATACGTATTGTTTACGCGTGCATTATTCAGTGTTGGATGAGCGCACGCTTAAACTTACGCGTCAAACAAGCAGTGCAAATATGAAAATAATATTAAACCAAATAGAAAACGAAAATGAACTTGCTAAAAACGCAGAAAAAAGGCAAGTTTTTAATAAATTTAATGACCAATTAGAACAATTAATCAAGGAGAACCAATGAAAGTTATAGATATTATGTGTGATAGTGCAAGGTTGCTTGGTTTGGAAGAAGAATGTGAAATGCTATGCGACTCAACAAAGGATGAAACATCAAAACTTGCTAACCAAACAATTAAACAGATGTTTGAACTTGCAAAACTTTCAATAAGGGAACTTTGCACAAATTATGCACCAGTTTTAACCACAACTGAAATAACAACAACAAACAAAACTTACTCAATTAGCAAATTAACAAACTGCATAAGGGTGGAGGGTGCAACACAAAGTGGAAACCCTGTGAATTATAAAATCATCAATCGCAACATAAATTTTGAACAAGATGGCAGTTATGTTATAGAGTTTTCAAGTTATCCAAATATATCCAGTTTAAATGATGATTTAAGCTTTTTGCAAGAATATGGTTTAGATGTGGCTGTGTTTGGATTATGTGCTTATTATTGCCTTACAAAAGGCATGTTTGAGGACTTTGAAAAATATAACCAAACTTATCAAGAAAAAGCGTCAGCACTTAAAGATATGAAAGTGTTTATGATGCCACAAAGGAGATGGCAATGAAAACTAAAAAAAGAATTGTGATAGAAAGTTTTGATAACTTTAAAAAGGAAACAAACATAAGCGTTGACAAGTTTTACAACTACAAACCAACCAAAATTTTATCCAATTCTTTTGGTGTTAAAGAGGCTGGCTTTCCTAAAAGTTTAACCGACCTTACTGAATACAATTTAAACATTGCAGGGGCAGGCCTGAACAAGGTTAAAGGTGTTACTTACTTTAAGCAATATTTTCCACGCACGGCCAGCACTTTTCACCGCATTTTGCTTTATGGTGATGATAATAAAGAATATATCAACCAGCTTTATTGCCAAGATAATAATCTTTACTGGCTTTATTCAATGCAGTTTAACTCAGCACCAGTTTCGCTTGCCTTTAAACAAAATGATAGCGACTCTATCATTCTCAGCAGCACAGATAAAATGCTGATTTGGAAAACTCAATATTCACCTTATGAAGTAGAAGATGCACCAATAATCACAAGCATGTGCATGAATGATGGTGTGCTGTTTTGCACAATTAAAGAGCCTGCATTTAAAATTTGGTATGCAACCGATTTAAATGCAGAAAATATTGGTAATATCAGTGCGAATTCTGGTTATGTTTCGCTTGAAGATGATTTAGGCTATGCACGCAAAATTGTGTGCTTTAATCAAGATGTTTATGTGTTCCGTGATTATGGCATCTCAAAAATTAATTATGTTAAAAACAACATATCAGTAAGCCAAGTTTATCAATCAAATACAAAAATATTCACCGATACTGTAAGTGTTTGTGAAAACGCAATTATGTTTTTAACAGTGCAAGGTATATTCCAATTTAATGGTGTAAAAGTAAGCAGTGCTGGCATAGATGTTGCTGAAATGTTGCCTATTGCGAATGATGGAGCACGTGCTGCTGCTTTGGCAAATAAATATTACCTTGCTTTGCGTTTGAACTTTGATGACGATAAGCAAGTGTTGTGTGAAACTGAAGAGTATGTTAACAATGCGATAATAGTGGTTGATTTAAAAGATTACACCTATCAAATTATTCGTGGTGTTGATATCGGTGCGTTGTTGCCAGTTAAGACCGAAACTTTTGAAAAAATGTTGGTAACATTTAACACAGTGCATGACACAGTGTTAGGTGAAATTTGTCAAGATAGCAAATGCTTTGATCAGGCTTTACCAAAATTTTGGTCAAGCAATAATTTGTTTGATATTCCACAAACAAGACTTATTACAAGACTCAATGTGGTGGCGGATGCTGGTGTAAAATTTAACTTAAAACATGACGGCAAAAGCACAAGCTTTACAACTTACTCAACAGGAAATAATGAGTTTTGCTTTAAATTTGATTGCAAAAATTTGCAACTTGAAATCTCATCACAAAATCAAAGTGCACAAGTTAAAAGCGTTTTTATTGAGTATTATGAATATTAAATTAAGATAGGCCAATTTTTTAAAACTATAAAAAAATTGGTCTGTTTTTAAAAAAATATTATTAAAAACGCAAAAATTAATGCAAAAATCAATTAATTTTAAAAATTTTTTACATTTTTTTGAAAATTTTATGAATATAGATTTATTGTTACTTAAAAGGTTTAATGTTTATTTTCAATATTTGCAAACTTTAAAACAAAATCAAAGTGTGAAAAACACGCGCACTTTACCTTGCCCACTAAGGGCAGAAAGGAGCAAAAATGAAATGGAAAAACCGACTAACCAATTATAACTTTTGGATTTCTATCGTTAGTGCAACTTTGCTTATTTTGCAGGCTTTCAATATCAAGTTAGACATTGCAAACATCAACGAAATTGTAACCGCTTTGCTTGGTCTTTTAGTTGTGATTGGCATAATTAACGACCCAACCAAATCAGCAAAAGACACAGAATTAACAAAAACAAAAACTGACAAAACAACCAGTTCGATAAAACATAAAAAAGGTTGTGCTTTGGCAGAAGAAAATGACAATGCTAACCAAAATGAAAATAATGAAACAGATAGTTCAGCAAAGGCTGTTTTACCTGAAATTGATGCGAATGAAGCTGGCACACAAGAAACAGATGCAGCGGGCGTGGAAGAACAACCTTGCCCAGCTTGCGAAGAAATAAAAAATGCTGAACATAGTGAAGATAATTTGCAACAAAATACTGATAATTTAAACGCAGTGGAACAACCTTCAATTGAGTTGGACAATCAAGCATTTGAAGCAATTATGGAAGGCGAAATTCCCAGTGCAGAACAAAATGCGGCTGATTATGACCTTGCTGAAAATGATTTACAAGTTCTTATAAAACAAATTTCGCAAGACATAAAAGATAAATATGCAGAATTAAACAAACTTGCAGAAAACTTGAATTTTGTGGCAAATAAACAAAATAATATAGATGCAACTGTTATAGATACAGCAACTGACCACTCTGCTGAACTTTCAAAAGGAATGGAACAAGATGCAAATATTTTGGCAGAAAGCACCTTACAAAAAAAGCAAGAAATTGAGCCATGTCAAGTAGACAATCAGGCTGACATTTGTAATAACCAAGTTGCAAATTTAGGGCAGATTAGCGATAAACAAGATGCCGATATTTCACAAGAAAACGCCGTAGAACAAACTGAAATTCCAACACATTTTAACATTGTAAACTAAATTTTGCATTTGAATTTAATTATAACATATATCTTTTATAGACATATATTTTGAATAACTCAATTTGCATATTACATTTTACATTGATAAAAATGTTGATTTGTTGTATAAATAAAAGGCCACCTAAACAAATAGGTGGTTTTTTTATTAAAATTTAAAACTATAAAAATGTTATCATGGCGGAGAAAATTAATAATTACATTGATAATATTTTACAAAGTTTTTGTTTGACTTAAAAATAGTGTTGCAAAAAATTTGGATTTAGTTTAAACTAATAATAGTATTGGGGTATCGCCAAGCGGTAAGGCACTGGTCTCTGAATCCAGCATTCGTTGGTTCGAATCCAACTACCCCAGCCAAAGAAAATAGAAGATAATAGCCTAAAAAAGTGTTAGGTTATTATTTTTTTGAACCAACGCGATAGGGGCTCCACAATAAAGATTGATTGTGGGGTAAAGGAAAAACCGAGCAAAAGCGAACATTTGCATAGGCAAATTCGCATAGGTGAGTGTTTTGACGCGGTTCGAATCCAATTTTGATTTTGGACGAAGCAACAAGTAATGTGGACACTCGCACTGAACTTATAATTCAAAAAGCAATGGACGAAATAACAAAGGGTAGAACAAGTTTTGTTATTGCTCATAGGTTAAGCACAATCAAAAATGCAGATGTGATTTTGGTTATGAAAGATGGCGACATTATTGAACATGGCACGCATCAAGAATTGCTTGCACAAAACGGCTTTTATGCTGAACTTTATAACAGCCAATTTGTTAATATTGAATAAGTTGATAAGTCGGCTTTTTATGTTTAATATGTGTAAAGTGAAAAACTGTGCAGTTTAAAGATAAACAAACCTATATATTTATTTGTGTTTTGTTTTATTTAGCCTTAATTTTGCCGTATTTATGTTATTTTTTTGTTTAATGTAGACAAAATATAAACCAATTTATTTAATTGTACATAAATCAACGTTTGTTGTAAATAAATTGTTTTATTAGTGCTTTTTGATTCAAACTTTATTATAAGCATTATTCAAATAAACACTTTAAAACTATTGACAATGTTTTTTAAGTCTGATATAATTTAAGAGTTTGAAAATCAATTTTAAGAGATTGACGTTCAGCGTTAAAAAATATTCCACAATTAGCATGTTGTAGCGGTGCCATAGGCAGCGAGTGAGCGTTAGCGATGGAAGAGCAACGTAGTTGCGATACCAACTGCAAATTATCTTAATATTTTATGGACTGTTAGCTCAGTTGGTAGAGCAACTGACTCTTAATCAGTGGGTCCGGGGTTCGAGTCCCCGACGGTCCACCAAATTCTAATTTAGGAACTTATGGTTCCTATTTTTTATGCCACTGAAACCCTTTATTTATAAGGGTTTTTTTAATGTCCAAATTTTAAAAGTGTCTAATAAAATTTGTAAAAAGTGTCTTAAAAATGACATTTTTGCTTTTATTTCCTTTGATTTGAGAAAAATTAAATTCGTGCCTGTGATATGTAATAATGGGGTCTATGTTTTAACAAAAAATATTAAAAACTAAAGTAAAAATTGTTTTATTTTTAATTGTTTAACAATTTGTATTTACGAAAATAATTTTTGTTGTGATTCTTTATTTAATATGATATAATTTATTCATAATATTACATAAGGGAGTAATTATGAAATTTTTTAGAGGTTTAAAGGCAACGTTTGAAGCGATCGGAAAACTTTGGAAAATAGAAAGCAAAAGAGATACCGAAATCAATCGCAATCCAACAGAAGAAGAATTAAAAGATAACAAAAAAGGGAAATTATCTATTGTTGTAACTATTGTCAGCACCATTGTTTATTTAATTGCATTCATATTGGTTGCTAGTTCATGGCAGGTAAATATTGGTTTGGGTATTTTTGTTTTAGTTTTGGTTTTGATTTTTACACCTTCAATTCAAATAAAAGCAATAAATTTGGCCAAACAACAAAGAAAAATCAATGGGAAAGGCACTACAGCATTGATTCTTGCAAATGTTTTACCAACCATTGCATTGGTTGGTGGTGTGCTATTCTTTGCATTAGGTGGAATGTCTATTTTCTTTAAATAAGAAAACAAAACACAAAAAATACAACCTTGCTCGGTTGTATTTTTTTTGCTTTGATAAAAAGTTGTTATATTGTTTTATTCTTATATATTTGAACAAGTAAATATTGTTCAAAAGGATCCCAGTTGTCATCACCAGAATAAGAAATTTTTATAACTAAATTACAATAATTTTCTGTGCTTTCATCGGTTGTTAAAGTAAACTTTTGATACCTTGAATCTTTACCATCAATTGATTTAAATTCTCCAGTAATATCGCTTGTAAGATTGTAATTGTATTTATCTTTATAAGTTCCAACTTCCATTGCTTCCCACTTAAAATTTACATCTTTATAATAATCATATTCTCCAAATTTTAATTCAACAGTTTTATTATCTGTATTGAAGTGAATTGATCCACCGTTTGCAGAATAACAATGTTGGTCATCATCAATAACTCCTTTTGAAATCGTCCAACTATATTCAATATATTCTTCATGTTCGCTTGTTTTATCGTGTTTTGTGACTGTTATATTTTTAGGAGGAGAATCAGTTAAATATTTTTCGTTATAATATAAATTTGGATTAATATAACATTTTATAGAATAACTACCAACAGCTGAAGAATAAACATAAAGGTATTCTAATTCATCTTGTTCAAATTTAGCATCAGTATAAATACAATAAGATTTATTCGCTTCCAATGCTGTTTTCAAGTGTTGTGCAAGTTCTGTTTGCGTTGCGTTATAAGGAATCAATGCATAATCTGATGCATTAAGTTGAAATTTCATTTCTTGAGGATTACCATTGTTATCGGTTGAATACTTAAAGTTGGTTAACTCGTTTATAACAGCTAATGTAGGTGCATTATATGCAGTTCTGTGAAGTATAATTGTAATTTCAAATTCTTCAGATTCAGCATAAAATTTTTCATAATCATTTTCATTTCCTTTAGGCACAAACTTAACCTTGGTTGTTATTGTGTTTATTTCACCTTTAGTGCTATCAAAGTTATATGTTTTAGGATTGACTTCCGCAAGGGTGCCATGATCATTAATTTCATTATCACTTTCATTCCAGGACTCTTTAAAATTATGCCATATCAATGTTTCACTTGTTAATTTGTTATCATTTGCTAAATTATTATTTTCGTCATTAAGGTCAGAACTTAAAAGTAATGATAGTTCACCATTTATTTTTGAATTACCGAAAGATGTATAACCATTACCATCTGATAAGCCATGTAACATTTCATCAAGAGTAACACCTTTACAAATATATTGGTCAAAGGTGAAATCAATCTTAAAATCCTTTGCAGTTGCAACGATTTGTGATTTTTGTACAACAAGAGTTTGATAAGCGGAATATGATTTAAGGAAATTTTCTTGTTCTTTTATTTCAGCAAAAATCAAATATTCGCCCGGGTTAATATTTTCTAGTATATATGATAATTCAACGGCAATATAATTTTCAGAATCAATAATTTCGCTTGGTTTTGGTAAAGCGTTGATTTCTTCTTGTGATAGTGAAGAAATGTCAGAAGATGAACCATCAACTTTATTTAAAATACAAATTTTCTCAATCATACTATCATCTAATTGAGTATTGCCATTAAAAACGCTATAGTCGATACCTTTAAACTTTGTTCCATAGTAAATTTGATTTTTACCAATATTTCCCACTCTACTTGTAACATTTAAAGTGTAGTTGCTATTATCGTTTACTTTTGAAACATGGATATTAACTTCGCAAGATTTGTCTTTATAATTTAAAGTTAACCTCCAAGAGCCAGCTGTAAGATTTGAACCCTCACACATTTGAGAGTATTCTTCAAAAGTTTTAGTAACTCTACTTTCCTCGGAACCATCAGCCGTAAAACTTACGGTTATTTGAGCATTAGTCAATTCAACATTCTCATTAGAATTGTCTGAATAATGTGCTTTTATTTTTATATTGTTAAGTCCAGTAGTGTTACCAAAATCTCTGGTCTCGTAAATTGATGTTGAATATTTACCATCAGCCAAAGATACTTGAATGTAATTTAACTTTTTATCATTTCCACAGGCACTTAACAAAAATAAGCAAGGAATAATTAAGCTAAAAGCAAAAATAAAACTTAATAATTTCTTTTTCAATTTATTTCCCTCCCATAAAATTGAATTCTATTTTTATTGTAGCATATATTTTAAGAAAATGTATGCAATTTTTATTTTTTTTCAAAAATTGGTTTAGTTTCATCGATATTAGTCAATTTAGTCTATCATAAATGCCTGTAATTAACAACTATCAAAAAAAATAGCACTAAAAAATAAAAATTGAAAAACTTATATTGATTTTTGAGAGTTTTTATTTATATTTTTTACCTAAAAAATACTTTGTTTCACATCTGTCTAAAATTAGACACCAAAAACTTAAATAAAAATATTTGATTTAGTATAAAACGAAATAAAATTATATAACACGAATTTGCTAGGTAAAATAAGGGAATAAAGGAGTTTTTAAGTCATAAAATAAACCATTTTAACAAGTTTTATTCATATCTCTTAATATCCGCTTCGCTTTGGAGATAACTGCGTTTTCTGCTCACATATTCATAAATGATATGTTCACTCTCAACTTGTTATCAGTGGGCCAGGGGTTCGAGTCCCCGACGGTCCACCATCAAACTAGGTTATGCTTAGTTTTTTTGTTTAAAAAAACTCTTATTATTAGTATAAAACCTTATGGTGGCTTTTTAGAGCAGATGATTATTTTAAATTTGACAAAATTGGCGTTTTGTTGTAGGATTATTCAAAGGACGTGTAAAATGTCAAAATTATATTTTAAATATGGTGCAATGGGTAGCAGTAAAACAGCACAAGCATTAATGTGTAAATTTAATTATGAGCAAAAAGGGTTTAAAGTGTATCTTTTTAAACCAGTGGCAGATAACCGCAAAATTGTTGATGGCAAAGCTGTTGTGAATAGTCGTATAGGGCTTAGCAGTGAATGCATTGAGTTTGATAAAACATTGGATTTTGTTAAATATTGCGTTGAAAACAAAATCAAAGGTGAAAAAAATGTTATTATTGTTGACGAGTGCCAATTTTTAACAGAAAGGCAAGTGGACCAACTTAAAACGATTTCAATAAAAATGCCAGTGCTTTGCTATGGGTTGCTTACCAACTATAAAACAAAATTGTTTGAAGGTAGCAAGCGTTTGGTTGAGATTGCAGATAGTATCATGGAAATTAAATCGGTGTGCAAATGCGGAAGAAAAGCAAACGTAAATGCGAGATATGTTGACGGTAAAATAACGCTATCGGGCGATGAAGTGGTTATTGGCGGAGATGAAACTTACGAAAGCATGTGCTTTTCATGTTTTGTTAAGCAGTTAGACAAACAATCTAAGGAAAAATAAAAGCATATCTTTTATCTGTTGGAACAAACACTATTGCGAAAAGCGGAAAAAATAAATATTTAAATTGAAAAAATTATAATGTAACACTAAAAACAATAAAAAAGCGGCACTATTCAAAGTGCTGCTTTTTTGCTGTAAGATATACTATCTATAACGCTAGTTTAGCCAAACATAAGATAGATTAGTCTATATCATCAGTTGAAACATCTTTATTTTTCTCATTGTCAATAAAGGCTTCAACAATCAAATCTGGCAAGTTTGTTGTGCCATATTTTTTATAAGCTGCTTTAGTATCTATTTCCAATTTATGCAATATCTTAGTTTTGTCAGCGTTGTTTGTAAAACAAAAATGTTGAGTGTTAAGTTCAAAACTGTATTCATCATCACCAACTGATTGCAAACCTAAGCAGAAGATATTAGGAATGTGCATATAATCAAGCACATCACAAAGGCAAAGTTTTGTGTATGGTAGCATAGGTAAAAACTCATATCTTTTTTTATACGCTTCAACAAGCCTGTTTGTAAGGTTTTTGTTAAGCAAATTTACACCTTCACCGTCAAGGCTCGAATATTCAACTTTTTCACCATCAACATAAATATATTTTGGCAAAGCAAAAATAAATGTTTGGTTTGTTGCGTCATTTTCAACAAATTGATAGTCTAAAATTTTTTTAATATCTATTGTTTTGGCATTGCCCATAAACCAAGTTGTTGCTGCAAGGGTTGGATAAGGGTAAACCTTAAGACCATATTTTTTTATGCCTTCAATTTTTTCTTGCTTATCGTCAAACAAAAATGTGCGTTGAGAACCAACTTGATGCACTAAAATATTGTAGTCGCCTTTGCTGGCAATTGTTGCCATTAATTTGGTTAAAAATTGTGAATATTCTTCCACTGAATTAAAATTAATTTTACTCATTGAATGTTGTATATTGTTGTTTATCATGGTTTTATTCTAACAGAGGAATTGGCAACTGTCAATACCCGCAATTGATTAAAAAACCTTAAAACGAACCTAAAATACAAACAAAAAAAGGTTTGGCAAATATAAGATAAACATTATAAATTTGCTAGATTAAACATAAAATATGTTATGAAAAAAATTGTATTTACAGGTGGCGGCACTTTTGGACATGCCATGCCAAATCTATATTTGATTGAACAGTTAAAAACCTTAGCAACAAAATATAAATGCTTTTACATTGGCAGCACAGGCATTGAAAAGCGTTTGGTTGAAAGCAAAGTGGAACAGTATTACACAATACCTGCGGTAAAATTGATTCGCGGCAAATTTTTTGCAAATTTAAAAATACCTTTTGTGCTTATTAAGGCAATTATAAAGGCCAAAAAAGCGTTAAAAGAAATTAGTCCAGATGTTGTGTTCAGTAAGGGGGGTTATGTGGCACTTCCTGTTTGCATAGCTGCCAAGATGCTAAAAATACCTGTTGTGGCGCATGAAAGTGATTATTCTTTTGGCCTTGCTAACAAAATTATTTTAAAAACTTGCACAAAAATGTGCGTTAATTTTGAACCTCTAACGGCAAAAAACAAAAAAGTGGTGTATACTGGCCCGATTTTTAGCACTGAATATGAAAATAAATCAAAAAAAATAAAGGATGGTCAATCCATTGGCAACCAACAAATCCATTTAAGTGTAAATTTGCCAACAATTTTGGTTGTTGGTGGCTCACTTGGTGCGGTAGGTCTTAACAAGCTTGTGTGTGCCGCAGCAAAAGATTTGCAAACAAAGTTTAATGTTATACACATCACAGGCAAAGGCAACAAAAACTTGCCATCTTTTGGCAATTATAATGCAGTTGAAATGGTTGAAGATATGAACAGCGTTTATAACACAGTTGATTTTGTTGTAGGTCGTGCTGGGGCAGGCGTTACGGCAGAATGTTATTTTAAAAAATTACCTATGATTTTAGTGCCACTTGAAAATAAAGCCAGCCGTGGCGACCAAGTTCAAAATGCGCAATATTATGTTGAACATGGCGTGGCAGAATTGCATCACGAAGCTTACTTAACACCAAATATGTTGCAAGACATAATTGAAAATTTTTACAAAAACTTAAAACAATACACACAAAGATATAAGGAAGAAAAGCCAACAAACGGCCGCCAAAAGATTGTGGAAATAATTGAAAATGTAACGAAATAGTGCGTTTTGTAAGAACATTGGCATTGTTAGCACCGCAGTAAACAAAATAATGTTAAAAAAATTAAAGTTGCTGGTGGTTTTAAATTTAGTTTTTTGATAAAAAAAAGATTAAGCATGTTGCTTAATCTTTTTCGTAAATGCTTTCAAATGGGAAATTGATATTGTTCAGCAAATATAGTCTGTCATCTTCCAACGCACCATTTTGTTCTTCTTTGATTTGCAAATAAAACCAATTTTCAATATCTTTAAATTTTGTTAAGGTTTTAACTTTATTGTAATCACCATCAGCAAATGTAAGCAATTTTATCAGCAAATTATAATTTTTAAACCATATTGCTTTTTTTTGTTGTTTAGGAGTGGTGTTGTCATCAAAATAAAAACCTATTTTGTTAAGTTCATACTCTCTGTCAGTATCAAGCGCACCATTTTTTTCAAGTTTGCGTTGCATAAGTTCCCAATCTTTTACTTTGTTGGTTTCGTATATGCCGTCCTTTTTAAACCTTGTGCCGTTTGATTTGATAAGTTTTTGAATGTAAGATTGTTCATATTCTTGCCAACTCTCTAAACTATCATCATTTTTAACTTTGTCATAGCCCCAATAAAATTGGATATGATTTAACAATTTTTCACGATATCTTTCAATAGTTTTATTTTGATATTCATGGCGCTGGATCCTAACAAATTCAGCCAAAGCCCTTTCCTTTTCATCCTTAGCGTTTATGTTAGGATATTTGCCATTATTTTTTAAAAAGTTTGTTAACCTTACATAGTTTCTCATCCACAAATCATTGTCCATAATTCACCTTTATTAACAATATGATACACCTAAACTATAAATTGTCAAGACCAAATTTATATTCAACAAATGCTTACTAGAATTTGTTATAGTTTTTTATGATTTTAATCGTTCCAATTCCAGTTTTCAATTTCAGGCATATCAACGCCATATTCATCAATATAAGCGGTGTGTTGTTTCAATTTATTGTTCATTTCACGTTTGATTTTTGTTTCAACTGACTTATCTAAGTTAAGATAATTCAATGCTTTAAGCACCAAATGGAAGCGGTCAATATGATTTCTAACACGCATATCAAAAGCAGTGGTGATTGTGCCTTCTTCCATATAACCAGATACGTGAATGTCTTGATTGTGGCGATTATATGTCAGGGTGTGTACGAGTGGAGAATAACCATGGAAGTTGAAAATGATAGGTTTATCTTTTGTAAATATTGCATCATATTCTTTGTCAGTCAAACCATGAGGGTGAGTGTTGTTTGACACAAGTTTCATCAAGTCCACAACATTAACAAACCTAATGTTTAAATCTGGCAAATATTCGTGAAGAAGTTTTGTTGCTGCCAAAGCTTCAATGGTTGGAGTAGAGCCACAACTTGCAATAACAATATCTGGTTTTTTTGTGTCGCCAAAGCAAGCCCAATCCCAAACAGATATACCTTTTTCGCAATGAGTTTTTGCTTCGTCCATGCTAAGCCATTGGTAAGTTGGATGTTTGCTTGCAACAATCACGTTGATATAGTTTTTGCTTTTTGCTGTGTGGTCAAAGCAGGAGAGCAAGCAGTTTGCGTCAGCAGGTAAATATACACGCACAACATCTTTATTTTTTGTTGCAATCATATCAAGCAAACCAGGATCTTGGTGTGTAAATCCATTGTGGTCTTGTTGCCATACATTGCTTGTAAGCACAAGGTTAAGTGAACTTATAGGTGCACGCCATTCAATATTTTGGCAGGCTTTAAGCCATTTTGCGTGTTGAGCAATCATGCTGTCAACAACACGCACAAAAGCTTCATAACTATCAAACATGCCGTGTCTGCCTGTAAGTAAATAACCTTCCAGCCAGCCTTCGCACATGTGCTCGCTAAGGAAACTGTCCATAACATGACCATTATTTGCCAAATTCTCATCACTTTCAAGTTTTTTTGCATTAAAATTGCGGTTTGTGGCTTCAAACACTTTGTAAAGTCGGTTTGAATTGTTTTCATCAGGGCTGAAAATACGGTAGTTATTTTTATTCATCGCAAACAAATCACGCACATAACCGCCAAGTTCAAACATGTCTTGAGCTTTTACTGTGCCATGACCTTTAAATTTAACTGCATATTTTTCAAACTTAGGGGTTTTAAGGTCTTTTAACAACAAACCACCATTGGTGTAAGGGCTAGAGCACATACGTTTGTTGCCTTTTGGTAAAATATCGGTAATGTATTTATAAGGACGATAATTTTCGTCAAACAATTCGTCTGGTTTATAACTATTCAGCCAGTTTTTAAGCATCGCCAAATCTTGTTCAGTTTTAATATCAAGTGGAATTTGATGCGCACGCCACAAACCTTCAATTTGTTTGCCGTTAACTTGTTTTGGCCCTGTCCATCCCTTTGGAGTGCGTAAAATAATCATAGGCCAGGTTGGAGTAGTGTTAGCGTATTTATCTGCATTTTTTTGTATTGTTTTAATCATTTCAATGGCTTTGTCCATTGCTTTTGCCATTTTTAAGTGCATTGTGTTTGGTTCATCACCTTCAACAAAGATTGGCGCATAGCCATAACCTTGCATAAGGGCAGTAAGTTGATTTTTTGGTAACCTTGAAAGCACAGTTGGATTGTTGATTTTGTAGCCGTTAAGGTGCAAAATAGGCAAAACTGCACCGTCCATTTTTGGATTTATAAATTTGTTACCATGCCATGCGGTTGCAAGTGGACCAGTTTCAGCTTCACCATCACCAACAATTACAGTTGCTATTAAATTTGGATTGTCCATAACCGCGCCAAATGCATGTGCAAGAGAATAACCAAGTTCGCCACCTTCGTGCATTGAGCCAGGTGTTTCAGGCACGCAATGAGAACCAATTCCACCAGGGAAAGAGAATTGTTTGCAAAACCTTTTCATACCATCGTGTGAAAAATCTATGTTAGGGTAGAATTCTGTGTAAGTGCCTTCCAGATAGCAGTTTGATGTTAAAAAATTGCCACCATGACCAGGGCCTGATAATAAAATCATATCAAGGTTATATTTGTTAATAACCCTGTTGCAATGAGCATAAACAAAATTTTGTCCAGGCACAGTGCCCCAATGGCCAACCAGTTTGTGTTTTACATCGGCTAAACACAATTCGTGTTCACGCATAAGCGGATTATCAAGCAAGTAAAGCTGAGCAACAGATAAATAGTTTGCAGCACGCCAGTATGCATCCAAACTTTGCATATATTCTTTTGATAAATAATTTTCTTTCATTTTTACCCCTTAAAAGCAAACCAATGCTAAAAGTTTGCACAAATTTTAGACTTCTAATTAATGCGGATTTAGTGTGTTTAAGTCAATAAGTATATTGCAACTAAAACTTAAAGCCAAAATAAATCAACGCATAAGTTTGTCTATTGTTAAAATAATTATACTCAAAATAAAACCAAATTAAAAATGTTTAAGCACACATTTTTTGCACTTAAACATTTTATTAACATTAATAAGCTTTATTAAGTAAATTAAAATAACTGTATTTTATTAGGTAAAATTATTATAAATTTTTTTCTATCGTTGCATTTTATATATTTACTCTAAATCTTGCCTTGCAAGTTGGCATCCTGCCTTTCAAGTTCGGCAAAAGCAAAACGGCGTTCATGCTCAGGCAACACAAGTTTACAGCATTTTGGTTTGCCCCAAATATTGCATATTCTTGGACCAATCCATTGAGTATCAGTTGTGTTGTGTGCGCTGGCATAAATCAGCGATAAACCTGCATTTTTAGGTGGCGGACAAGCAATTTTTAATGCTGCTTTCACCAGCCAATTAAATCCTTTTGGATAATGATTTGTCATTTGTGTGAGCGTAAGCCCAGGGTGAGCAATAGAGAAGTGCACATCAGGGTTTTGCTTAAACAGGTCAAGCAAGGCGCACATTGCCACACGTTTGCTGTTGCCATAAATTTTATTAACCTTATTGTTGTGCAAAAATTGCACATCAGTAGGATTAATCTTGCTATAATTATAGGCAATGCTGCCCATATATATCACCTTTGTGTTGTTTTGGCTAAACCATGGCATAAGCCTTTTACAAATCAGGTAAGGCATAAGGCAGTTTGTTTGATAAATGTTGTCAAAGCCTAAGTCTGTGGTTTGCCTTGGAACATTATATATGCCTGCATTATGAATAAAAATATCAACATGTATGTCTTGAACTTGCTTTAAAAAAGCAGTAACAGATTCAGTTAAGCATAAATCAAGCGGCATGATTTTAATACTAACATCTTGGTATTTTTCTTTAATTTGTGCTGCAAGTTTTTCAGCTTTTTCTATATTTCGGTTGGCAAAAATAAGGTTTGCACCAAGATATGCAAAATGGTCCGCAACTTGGCTTCCAATGCCACCAGCTGCACCAGTTATGAGTATGGTTTTATTTTTTAATTCTTTATAGTCTTCAAGATATTTCTCAATTTTCATCATAAATATTTTATCACAAAATTTAATTTAAAGCAAACCAAAACTTTGTTTATAGTTAATTTACTTGTCTAGCCGTTTTTGTGTTGGAAAAAGAAGTTGATTTTTGCAATTTATTGCGCATTAAAAACCAAATAATAGACAATTTTTATTTTTTGCAAATCAAAACGATTGTTATCTGGCAATAATGTTTGACTAATTAAAAATAATATGGTAAACTAAAAATAGTTTTTATAGAAATCTTAAATAAGTTAACAAATGTTGTCCACATTAAAAAGGTTTAATAAGCTTATATAAAATCTATTTGTCAAACTAAGTGTTTAAACTATTTTAGATTTAAAAAACTTAATTTTGAATATGTTGCATTAAATCAAGTTTTGATGCGTTTAATATTTTAGTAGTAAAAATAAAGGTGAGTTTTATTATGAAAATTGCAATTTCAATCGACAGTGCGTGCGATTTACCAAAAGAAATTATTGAACAAAATGGCATTTTTTGCATGCCTTATTTTGTAACAATGGGGGAACAAGAGTTCCGTGATGGCGTGGATGTTTCAAGCCAAGATTTGTTTGCTTTTGTTAAAGAAAAGGGTATCTTGCCAAAAACAGGTGCCCCTAGTGCAGAAATGTTTAAAGAATATTTCACAGATATTTTAAAAAATTATGATGCAGTAATCCACATCGGTTTGTCAGATAAAATGACATCTGCATTTGCAAACGCTTGCCATGCGGCTGAAGATATGTCTAACGTTTATTTGATTGACAGTATGTCGCTTTCATCAGGTATTGCTTTGCTTACACTTAAATGTGTTGAAATGGTAAAAGAGGGCAAACAACCAGCAGAGATTGTGGAAGCAATAAATGCTCTTCGTCCAAATGTGCAAGCAAGTTTTTTGGTTGACACTCTCAAATATCTGTATAAGGGTGGCAGATGCAGTTCATTGGCACTTATTGGTGCAACAATTTTGATGCTTAAACCACAAATTTCAGTTATCAATGGTGAAATGAAAGTTACAAAAAAATATATGGGCGGTATAAATGGTTGCCTTAAAAAGTATGTTGAAGACATGCTTAAAAAATCAAATCCAGATTTGTCAGTTGCGTTTGTAACACACAGCAGCCCGATGGCAATCAGTTCTTCAATTTGCGACCGTTTGCGTGAATATGGTTTCAAACAAGTCTATGATGTTAACGCAAGTTCAACAATCAGTTCACACTGTGGCCCAGGAACTCTTGGTATTTTGTTCATAAATAAAGACCCAGAAACTGACGAAAATAACAAATAATTGCTTCCAGTAGTTTAAATAAGATCGACAACTTGCTACAAGAAGGTTGTTGTAGTGTTTATAAAACACTATAGATAATAAATTGTAAACAGAATATTAAAATATACAGAATATTAAAGTAAAATTTGATAAAGACAAAAAGAGAATAGGTAAATTTTAAGCCTATTCTTTTTTATGGAATTTTTCTACAGCATAAGAATATAAACACATTAATAGTTTTTGATATGTTGCTATATAGATTGTGGGACGGTGTGGTATTTTAATCTAGTTTTGATATTCCAGTTTATTTGATATCTCTGCAATAAACAAAAACAAAATATAACTAAAACAAACAAAATAGATTAAATTTAAAGGGTTAAAAAAAGTTCAAACTCTTCAATTTGAACTTCTGCTGGTGCGCCAAGAGGGGTTCGAACCCCCGACCCCCGCCTTAGAAGGGCGATGCTCTATCCAGCTGAGCTATTGGCGCATATTTAGTATAGATACTTAAAGAATGCTATTCGATGGAGCGGGTGAAGGGAACTGCCACTTCGTGTCAACTCACGCTTCGCTATCGCTTGCTAATTCGTGCTACAAACAACAAGCAGTTGTTGTTAGCTTTACGCACTCACCCTCTCAGGGTTCGATTCCCTTTAAGAATGCTATTCAATGGAGCGGGTGAAGGGAATCGAACCCTCGTAACTAGCTTGGAAGGCTAGCGCTCTGCCATTGAGCTACACCCGCACTGAACGATTACATTTTAGCACATTAATTTTGCTTGTGTCAAGATTATTTTGCAAAAAACAAACAATAATTGTGTAGTTTCCAGTGAAATTGCTAAAAAATTTATTATTTTTCAAATATTAATACAAAAATGATTTATCAAAAAATTAATTTAAAATTTTTCATATTTTTTGTTTAAAATACTTGTTTTTTTGTTTTTGATAGTGTATAATACAAAAGTCGCTGGTGAAAAAATATGTCAAAAGCGATAACAAAACTATCTTAATCTTGTGGTTCATTAGCTCAGTTGGCGAGTAGCGTGAAAAAGATTGCCACAATTGGCAAACTTTAGCGTAACGAGTACGAGCATTTATGCGAGTTGGAAGAGTTTACTCTACCAACGATATCACAAAAACAATAATGTATGGTTCATTAGCTCAGTTGGTAGAGCACATGACTTTTAATCATGGTGTCCCGGGTTCAAGTCCCGGATGAGCCACCATTTTTCTAAATCGGCTATTCGCCCTTTTGCGGATGTGGCGAAATGGCAGACGCGCTAGACTTAGGATCTAGTGGGCAACCGTGGGGGTTCAAGTCCCTTCATCCGCACCACAATGGGGTATCGCCAAGCGGTAAGGCACAAGACTTTGACTCTTGCACGCGCTAGTTCGAATCTAGCTACCCCAGCCAATATTGCCTTAGCGGGCAATATTTTGTTATAAGGTTAAATATAACGTTTTCATAGTTTAGTGTTTTGTTCAAAACAAAGTATGACAAAATCACAAATTCAGTTATAAGTTCAACAAGGCCTTATCATATTATGGTGGATATAGTTCAGTTGGTAGAGCGCCAGATTGTGGATCTGGTTGTCGTGGGTTCGAGTCCCTCTATCCACCCCACTTAACACAACATATTGTGTTTTTAAGATTTAAGCATACCATAATCGGTATGCTTTTTTCATGTCAATTTTTCAACTGAGTAGAATTTGAGTAGAATTTTGATTGGTTAATTATATTAATATAATTATCATCAACGTCTGTGTTATGTTTAACATAAACACTTTTTGTAACTTTACTTCCTGGCTTATGTCCAACCCAGGCTTGATAAACTCTTTCAGGTATACCCAATTCATCACATCGTGTCATGAACGTTAAACGCATATCTTTGTTTTTAAATCTTCAATATTTGATAACTTTTTGATTTTTCAAAGTGGGATTTATGTCAAGTAGTTAATGTGAAAGGTTAATTTACATTTTACTTGCAAACAAAATTGTTAAACTTAAATTGCGTCTTAGACACAAATTTGTGATTGTCTAAAAATTTGATTGACAGTTTGCTTTGCAAAAATGTAAAATTATGACTATAAAAGCATATCATTAAAGGTGTTAATAATTGTTAATATTTTGTAATGGTGGCTTTTAGTTTACAATAATTTTCTTTCTTACATATCAAGAAAACTGATAAAAATCAAAATAATAAATCAAATTTATGCTTATCATTATAAATATTGTTTGTTGTTAAACACTAAAAAAGGAATTTTAATATGTTAGAGTTAGTTAACATTAAAAAACAATATCAATTAAAAGACCAAGCAGTTGACGCTTTAAAAGGCATCAATCTTTGTTTCCGCCGCAATGAATTTGCTTCAATTTTAGGGCCAAGTGGTTGTGGTAAAACCACCTTGCTTAACATTATCGGTGGGTTAGATAGATATACGGAAGGCGACCTTATTATTGATGGCGTTTCAACCAAACAATTTAAAGATAAAGATTGGGATAACTACCGTAACCACCGTGTTGGTTTTGTGTTTCAAAGTTATAACCTTATTCCGCACCAAACCGTGCTTGAAAACGTTGAATTGGCATTAACCCTCAGCGGTATCAAGAAAAAGGAACGTCGTGCACGTGCCATTGCTGTGCTTGAAAAGGTTGGTTTAGGAGATAAACTTAAATCAAGGCCAAATCAACTTTCAGGCGGTCAAATGCAACGTGTTGCTATTGCACGCGCTTTGGTTAATGATCCAGAGATAATTTTGGCGGACGAACCAACTGGCGCTTTGGACAGTAAAACCAGCGTGCAAATCATGGAACTTTTAAAAGAAGTTAGTAAGGACCGTTTGGTTATTATGGTAACACATAATCCAGAGTTGGCTGAAAAATATAGCACTCGTATTGTGCGCTTCCTTGATGGTGAATTGGTGGAAGATAGTAATCCTTACACTCACGCACAGGCTGAAAGAGAAATAAAAAGACACAAAGAAAAACTTGCAAAGCAAACTAAAAACAAAGGCTTTGTTAAAACTGAAAAGAAAAAATCAATGTCATTTTTCACCGCTTTAGGTTTGAGTTTTAAAAACATGCTCACCAAAAAGGGTAGAACATTGATGGTATGTTTTGCTGGAAGCATAGGTATCATTGGCATTGCTCTCATTTTGGCTGCAAGTGCTGGTATGATGGGGTATATCAACAATATGCAAAGCGACAGTTTGGCAAGTTATCCAATTTCAGTTACTTCGGTAGCGGTTGATTTAAACAGCCTTCAAAATGGCGTAAATGCACGTGGCGATAGGGGCGAACCCGTTGGTGATGATGAACTTTCAATTTACGATATGAAGGAAATGCTTACAAGTTATGGCAGTTACAATTATATCAGCAGTGAATTTGTTGAATATGTTAACAACCATTATGCAGAAAAAAGCAAAAAAGATATGCTTAATGAATTGCAAATCAGTTACGCTGGCAGTATGCACCTTGTAACCGATTATAAGTCTGGCGAAAACACTATAATATATCCTATAAACAACGTGCCAACAACAAGCGTGTTAAATGGAACAACAACTTCAACATTCTTTGAAGCCTTGTCAAACGAAGATTATGTGCGCGGGCTTTATGATGTGATAGGCAACTATCCAACCGAAGCAAATGAACTTGCATTGGTGCTTAATTCTCGCTCCGTTGCAAACTATCAGTTGCAAGAATTAGGCATAGAATTGCCAACCGATAGTAATAAGGTTAAGCTAGATACAATTATAAATCAAAAGACCTATAAATTGCTTTTAAATGACGCTTATTATAATTTAGACGGCGAACCAGTGCTGAACTTTAACGGCCTTACAGATGTTTCAACAATAGTGGCAAATCAATCCACTTTGGCTTCTCTTTATAGCAACCAAAACACAAAAGAACTTAAAATTACAGGTGTGCTTATATTAAAAGATGATGCTTCTGGCAGCATATTCTCAAATGGCGTTATGTACTCACGTGCGTTGGCAGAAGAATATAGGCAAAATTGCAAAGCTTCGCAAGTGGTTGCAAACCTTAAAGCAAATGTTCTTACTGATAAAAATGCAACGCTTAAAGTGCCTTATAAAGTGGATATAAGTGAACTTAGTTATTTCACCGAAAGTGCAATTTATGAATTTAACACCTTGCAAGAAATGGTTAATATGTTAACAAGTGATTCACTTAAAATCAATTTAACAGACGAGCAACTGGTTGACTTATACCTTCAAATGTATGGTGCAAGCGATGTGCCAACTGGTATATATTTCTATTGTAAATCGTTTGATGCAAAGGACGATTTAACAACACTTATCGGCAACTGGAACAAATCAAACACTATCAAAATTGTGTTTAATGATAGTTCACAAATGTTAACAAATATGCTTGGCAGCATTGTTAATATTATCAGTTATGTGCTTGTTGCGTTTGCGGCAATTTCTTTGGTTGTTTCAAGCATAATGATTTCAATTATCACTTACACATCAGTTATTGAAAGAACAAAAGAAATCGGCGTATTGAGAAGCGTTGGTGCATCAAAACGTGATGTTTCACGCGTGTTTAATGCTGAAACAACAATCATTGGCTTGTTTGCAGGTGTGATTGGTATTGTGGTGTCATTCTTGCTTTCACTCATTTTGGAAGCTGTTTTAAAATCGCTTACTGGGGTGGCGGGGCTTGTAAGCCTTCAACCTTTGGCAAGTTTGATTCTTATTGTTGTCAGTGTGCTTCTCACTTTCCTTGCAGGATTAATTCCAGCCAAGATAGCATCAAAGAAAGACCCTGTGCTTGCGCTTAGAAGCGAATAGAGATTAAGTGTTAAATAGGTGGAAATAATCTTGGCGCCGAACCTAAATAATTTTTAGAATAAAAATTTTTAGATTACAACAAGATAGCATCAAAGAAAGACCCTGTGCTTGCGTTTAGAAGCGAATAGAGATTTACTATCAAGTTGAAGAATTTTTAATAACATTTTAATTTAGAAGAGTGCAGCAGTTTTGCTGCATTTTTTATTTTTAGAGTTATATTAATGTTCAATTAATAATGAAAATGAATAATCATTTTTTGTTAAATTGCTTGCTTAAAGCAAAATTGTTGCGTAAAATAAATTGTATGAAGAAATATAAAACTTTAGATTTACCTTATGGTGGTAAACTTTATTATGTTAAAAACAGATTAACCAAAGCTACAATGGTAAAATTACAATTTTTGTGTGGTGCAAGGGAAGATAATATTCCAGGTTTGGCACATTTTACTGAGCATATGTTTTTTACAGGCACAAAGGAAAAAGATAAAAAACAAATCAGCAAACAATATTTTGACTTTATAGATGCAAACGCATTCACAAACAGCAGGGAAATTTGTTTTGTTGGAACAATTTTTACAAACGAATTTTCTTCCTACCTTGACACGGTTGCGGAAATGATAACAAAAACCACTTTCAGCCAAAGAAATATTGACACTGAAATTCCAGTTGTTCAACAGGAAATTGCAAAAAGTAAAGATAAATATAATCGTCTTGCGGGTGAGTTTAACAGTTATAATTTGCTTAAAGATGATGTGTTTAAAAATCGTGTTTTAGGCAACGAAAAATCGGTTGCAAGCATAAAAAGCAAGGATGTTAAAAATTATGTTAAAAAGTTTTTTGTGGCAAATAATTTGATTGCTTATGTTTCAAGCCCGATGTGTGCTAACAAAGTTAAAAAACTGCTTTCACGCTTTGCTCAAAACATTCCACATAAAGTTGAATTCACGCAATTGCCAATGGTTTATGTGGACTTAAAAGATGACGGATTTTTCAAAATTGAAACACACGATATCAAAAAAAGTTATTTGTTTTTAAATTTTGCATTTAACCACAATTATTTGGAAATAGATTACAAAACAAAATGTGCAGTAGTACAATCTATGATAAATGATTTTACAGACGGCATACAAAAACAAATGCGTCTTGAAAAAGGCTTGGTTTACGGTTGCGGATTTTCAACAGAGTACTATCTTACTCAGGCAGTTTCCACACTTTACACAGAATGTGAAAAGGGCAATATAAATGAAATTATAAAAACCACAGCGGACTATTTAAAAGATAAACTAAAAGAAGGATTTACGCAGGCTGAATTAGATAAGTATAAACGTGAATGGAAATATGGTGAAGCTGTTAAAGAGCCACGCGCAGCGAGATATATGAACAATTTGTTTGCGCTTGCATTGTATGGTAAACTGCGTAAGAAGAAGTATATTGATAAAATAATAAATAACTTATCTCTTGATGAATGTAATGCTATTTTCCGTGATGTTTTTGCTTCTCCACGCGTAAGTTTAACAATTTATGGCGATGCAACAACAAAAGATGTTATGAGTAAAACCGAATTTAAAAAGTTGTTTAAATTTTAACATTATTTATTGTGCTTAAATCTAGTAGCAGATAAATGGCATATGTTTTCTAATTTTAAGGCAGTTAGACATATTAAACTAAGCAATTTATCAAAGATTAAAAGACTAAAAAGATTGTCGAAAAGGCAAAACTAAACAATTTTGCTTGACAATCCTTTTTTTTGTGATATACTTAATTTAAGATTTATATTTTTTGGAATTTAATATGCTTGTAGGGGTACAAACGTATAAATACGAATTTATTTGTGTTTTTTTGCTTTTTTGCTGCAAAAAACTCAGTGAAAATATTGTTATGCATAAATATAATGATTGTTAAAATTTAATCAAACACATATTAACAAATTGATTGAAAAACAAATTAGCAAATCAGTTTATCTTATTTTAAAATGTGTTTGTTTATAAAACTTTGTAGTTTTAAAAGTTTATCAACTGATTAAACAATCGCATTTTGCAATATAACTTTTAAATATAAATCAATAGCTTAAAGTTTTGTGATGTTTATATATTTAGTTTAATGTTGAATCAAAAATCTTTAAAACCTTTTTAGATATTAATCTAACAACAAACTTAACATATAGACACCATTAAATAGCAATAGAATTAAAAATTAAAGGAGAATTTATGATAGAAAATTTAATGACAAGTGAAGAGTTTGATAAGTCAATCAAAACTGATAAAAACTTTGCACCAAAGCAAAATGTTTTAGGTAAAAACAAATCAAACAAACAAAAAAATGCAATATCAACTGGCAATAAACCAGCACATGTTGTAACAAAATCAAATGTAAAAAATGATAGTCAAAATTCTGCAAAGGCAGAAAAATCTGTGCAATCAAAACAAAAATCTGCATCAAAGCAACATAGTGGTCAAGTTAGGGCACAAAACAAGCAAGCTACACAAAAATTGCTTAAAGAAATTGATGCTGCAACAGTTGAAAATAACGATGTCAATGCACTTGCCGATGTGCTTAATCTTGCTGAAAATCAAATTGAATTGCCTGAAAACGCCAAAAAATCAAGCAAAAAAGGTAACAACTTAAAAGTTATGTTCTTAGGTGGTATTGGTGAAATCGGTAAGAATATGACCGTGCTTGAATATGGTAAAGACATTATTGTTATCGACTGCGGTGTTATGTTCCCTTCAACTGATATGTTAGGTATTGACCTTGTTGTGCCAGATATCACATATTTGGTGGAAAATAAAGATAAAATCCGTGGTTTTGTTATCACTCACGGGCATGAAGACCATATCGGCAGTGTGCCTTATGTTGTTAACGAAATAAAAGCGCCTATTTATGCAAGCAAAATGACTTGTGGCCTTATCAAGAAGAAAATGGACGAACATAAAAAAGTGGAATACAAAACCATTGCTGTTAAACCAAAACAAAAAATCACACTTGGTTGCTTTGAAATTGAATTTATTCATGTTAACCATGCAATCCCTGGTGCGTTTGCTTTGGCAATCAAAACTCCAGTTGGTATGGTAGTTCACACTGGCGACTATAAAATTGACTTAACACCAATTTATGACGAACCTTTTGACTTCTATTCATTTGCAGAACTTGGCAAAAAAGGTGTGCTTTTGTATATGAGCGATAGCACAAACGCTGAACGTCCTGGTATGTCGCTTAGTGAGCGTGTTGTTGGTCAAACTTTGGATAAATTGTTCAATGAAAATAAAGACCGCCGTATTATTGTTGCAGGCTTTGCTTCAAACGTAGACCGTGTGCAAGAAGTTATTCACTTGGCTGAAACGCACAATCGTAAAGTCGTGCTTGTTGGCCGCAGTATGGTTAATGTTACAGACGTTGCAACACAAATCGGTGAAATGCAATTAAATCGTCAAAATTTGATTGAAGTAGATAAAATCAAAAACTATAAAGATAGTGAAATTCTTATTCTTTCAACTGGCAGCCAAGGCGAACCAAACAGTGCTTTGCCACGCATGGCTTCTGGCGAATTTAAAGGCATTGAAATTGGTGAAAATGATACCGTTATCTTCTCATCAAGCCCAATCCCTGGCAACGAAAAATCGATCAGCAATGTTATTAACCGCCTTATTATGCTTGGCGCAAAAGTTATTTATAACGAATTGGAACAAGTGCACGCATCTGGCCACGCTTGTAAAGAAGAAATGAAGATAATGTTAAACCTTATCAAACCAAAATACTTTATTCCTGTTCACGGCGAACAAAAACACTTACTTGCTCAACGTGAAACAGCATTATCAGTTGGTATGGATAGACATAATATTATTCTTCCTATGCTTGGCATGAAAGTGGAAGTTAACAAAAACTTCTTCCAAGCAACCGACACTGTGCCTTTCGGCAGCAGATTGATTGACGGTGCTGGCATTGGTGAGTTGGAAAGCAACGTGCTTAAAGAACGTAAACAATTAAGCGAAGATGGTTTGTGTATTGTTATCTTAAATGTAAATGCAAAACAAGGCAGATTGAACAGCAGACCTGAAATTGTATCACGTGGTTTCACATATATGGGCGAAGCACAAACATGGCTTGAAGATGCAAAATCAACAATTGAATCAAGCATTGATGAAGCTGCGGTTCGTTCACGCGATTATTTAACAGTTAAGCAAAGTTTACGCCGTGCATTAACAAACTATTTAAACAAAAAACTTAAACGTAAACCACTTATCGTACCGATAATAATCGAGTCAAACGACTAAGTTGTGTTTACACAAAATTAGGAGTTAGACGAAGAATATATGCTCAAATTACTTTGAGCATATAATTGAAATCAACGACTAATCAAAAAATTTATGCAATTAGATGAAAGTTGAAATCTTCTAACAAAGATATTCAAGTTTCACAAATTGCTAAATAATTCAAAAATAAATTTAATAACTTTATGCAATTAGATGAAAATTGAAATCTTTTAGCAAAGATATTCAAGTTTCACAAATTGCTATATAACTTAAAAATAAATTTAATAATCTTATGCAATTAGATGAAATTAAAAAATTTGGTAAAGAGAATAATGTGCCTATCAGTTTAGACGACACATTATCTTTTTTGCTTTCAACAATCAATCAAAATAATTGTAAACAAATTTTGGAAATTGGCACAGCAATAGGGTATAGTTCCATAGCAATGGCAACAAACACAAATTGTGAGCATATAGACACGGTTGAAATTGATGCTTCACGATACAATATTGCCGTTAAAAATATTACAGAAGCGCACCCGCAGAATAAAATCACACCATATTTGATTGATGCGATGGAATATCTTAAAACATGCACAAAAAAATATGATTTGATTTATTTAGACGGAGCAAAAAACCAATATGTTCACTATTTGCCATATTTAAAGCAAATTTTAAATCCAAACGGAATAATATTTGCTGATAATTTGTATTTTCACGGTATGGTGCTTGGCAAAACAAAGGTTACAACAGGTTGCCGTGCAATGATAAAATCTTTGCATCAGTACATTGCTGAAATCACAACCGATCCAACCCTAGATAGTTTGATTTATGAAATTGGCGATGGTGTTGGTATAACAAGAATTAAAGCCGTAAATCATGGCGAATTTCCAAAGCCTAAAAAATAATTGAAAAATTTTAAACAAAATATTATAATATTTTTAACTTGCAGTTTATGGTTGTTACTATTTATAATTGTAAAAACATGGATTTTACTGGTTAAAAATTGCAGAGCTAATCAAGATTTGCATAAAGATCAAATCTTATTTGCAACAATAGAAAAACACAAAAGGAAAATTATATGGAATTGCTTGCACCCGCAGGGGATAAAGAAAAGTTAATAATGGCAGTTGAATACGGCGCTGATGCCGTTTATTTGGCATCTACACGCTTTGGTTTGCGCACTTTTGCTGGCAATTTTGATTTAGAAAATCTTAAATGGGCAGTAGACTATGCACACAAACACAAAGTTAAAGTGTATGTAACTGTTAACATAATTCCGCATGAAAGTGATTTGGCTGATTTGCCAGATTATATTAAATATTTAGATGAAATAGGCGTTGACGCTGTTATCTGTGCCGATTTAGGTGTTATCAGTATCGTTCGTCGCGTTGCACCAAATCTTGCTGTGCATGTTAGCACACAAGCAAATATAACCAATAGTGAAAGTGCATTGGTTTATGTTGGTCTTGGTGTAAAACGCCTTATTTTGGCACGCGAAATGAATTTAGAAGAAATTGCAACTTTGCGCAGCAAAATTCCAGTTGATATTGAATTGGAAGCATTTTGCCATGGTGCAATGTGTATAAGTTATTCAGGCAGATGCCTGTTAAGCAACTTTTTCACAGGTCGTGATGCAAATCGTGGGGCTTGTGTCCAAGCTTGTCGTTGGGGTTATGCAATAAGGGAAGTTAGCAAGCAACAAGAATATCCAATTGAAGAAGATACACATGGCACATACATATTAAACAGCAAAGATATGTGTATGATTGACCACCTAGATAAATTGCAAAAAGCTGGTATATCTTCAATCAAAATTGAAGGTAGAATGAAAACTGAATACTATGTTGCAAACATAGTTAATGCTTATCGTGAAGCACTTGATTATTTGGCAACACACAAAACTTATGATTTGCCAGATTCAATTCGTAACGAAGTGTTCAAGTGTAGCCATCGCGATTATAGTGAAGGTTTTTATTTTAATTCACCAAAGCAAACTCTTGAAACAAGTTTGCCAGAATCTAGTTATGAATTTGTTGCAATTGTTAAGCAAAATAGCCAAAATGGGCTTACAAAAGTTGAAATGCGCAACAGATTTAAGGTTGGTGAGCAGTTGGAATTGTTGTCTAAAACAAAAAACAATGCTATAATTAGTGTTGAACAGATTATAGATGAAGAAAATAATTTGCTTGACGAATGTAAAATTCCAAAACAAAATGTTTACATTAAAACAAACTTGCCTTTGTGCGAATATGAAATTTTAAGAAGGAAAAAGATTTAGTTGAAAAATTGTTCATCAGTGCTTGTGATATACAATCCAAACGCTATGCGCGGCAAAGTTAATGAATATTTGCCACATATACGCGAGCGTTTGTTTTTGCGTTACTCAACTGTTGACACGATTTCAGGTGAGAGCTGGCAAGATACCGAAGATTTGGCATGTAAAAATGCTGAAAAGTATGACATAATTTTATCGCTTGGCGGCGATGGAACATTACATAATGTTATAAATGGTGTGGCACGCTCAAAACAAAAATGCATTGTTGGAGTATTACCATTTGGCACTTGCAACGATGTTGCACGCACGCTTAAAGTTCCACGTGAACTTGAAAAAGCATTGGACGCAGTTTTGCGTTTAAACACAACCAAATATGACTTAATGTTTGATGGTGAGCAATATATTGGCTATACTTTAGCTGGCGGTTATTTAACAGGTGTTTCATTTAACACCAATCAAAAGTTTAAACGCAAAGTTGGCAGATTTGCATATATCTGTGCAGGTATAAAGAACTTATTTACCTTTAAGGGCTTACCTTTCACATTTAAAGTGGACGGAGAAAGAATACATGGTCAATTTGTGTATGTTATGCTTATGAACGGGCATTCTGCTGGTGGTTTTAGCATAAACAAAGGTGAAGATTTGGCGAATGGAAGAATCAAATTTGTTGCTATTCAAAAAAGCAAGGGGGTAGGTTCATTTAACTGCTTTGTACGTTTGTTTACACGTGGAATAAATTCAATACGCAAAAATAAATATGCGATTGTAAGAGATGCTAAACAGATTGAAATTGAAAATCCTTCAAATGAAGCTTTCACTTTAGATGGCGAAAAAGTTAAATTTTTAACAAAACAAATTCAAGTTACAACTGAAATTGAAATGATAACAGGCTAACCGAAAGGTTGGCTTTTTTATTACAAACATAAATTAACTTAATTTGTTGTAACATTGTTTATCTGTTGAATTTTTATTTTTGTGTTAAACCATTGTGTTATAGATAATATAAAAATTTAAACAAGAGTTTTAATTTTGCAAAGAAGCGATTAAAGCGAAAAAATTTTAAATTAAAAAAAGATTTTTGATATAGATTTTATTGTTCCACTCATTTTTGTGGTTAAAAAATAATAGTATATTTTATGAACTTGTCCCAAGCAAAAATCAATACACCATGTGTGCTTAAAACAGTAGAGGTTAAAGACCAAGCCACTAAAATCCGCCTTATGGAATTAGGATTAACCGCAGGCACCAAAATAATTGTTAAACACAAAAGTGTGTTAAAAAAAACCATGCTAATAAGTTTTGCTTGGTCTTGTTTTACAATCAAAGATAACATTGCCAGCCAGTTGGAAGTGGAATATGTTTAGCACAAATTCAAACAAATATGATTTAGAAAATTCAACAAAACAACCAAAAGAAATATTGCTTATTGGCAATCCAAATGTTGGCAAGTCAACATTGTTTAATTCTTTAACACGCGCACATGAACATACTGGAAATTTTCATGGCGTTACGGTAAGTGAAGCAAAAAAAGTTGTTAAGTTTGAAGGACAAAATTATTGTTTTTTTGACTTGCCTGGCATGTATTCTTTTGTGCCTTTCAGCCGTGAAGAAGAGGTCAGCAAAAACATAATTTTAAGCAAAGATTGCATAAGGCTTTTGGTTGCTGATGCAAACAGTTTAAGACGCAACTTATATTTAAGTGTGCAGATGATGGAAATGAATTTGCCACACAAAATTTTGATTAATAATTATGATTATTTTGTGAAACACGGCAATCAAATTGATGTTAAAAATTTAAGCAAAAAATTAAATATTGATATAGAAATAATAAATGCAAAAAAACAAAAATTAACAAATAATTTAATAAATTATTCAAAAAATAATATAAATTTGGCTGAAAAATTAAATTATTTAAATTTTTTTATAGAAAAAATAAAAAATAAATATAATTTAGATAAAAAACAAATAATTTTAGCATTAAATGGCGTTTTTGACGGCTTAAAACAAACTGAAATTGACTATATTAAAGGGTTTTATCCAGAAATTATTAAACAAAGATATATTTTTATTGATAATATCTTAAAAAACACGATAAATATAAAAGAAAACTACATTTATGGTCAAAATAAATTAGATAAATTAATTTTAAATCCATTTTTTATGGCTTTTTCTTTTATTTTTTTATTTTTTCTGTTTTTTTATTTAATATTTTTTCTTATTGGTCCAATATTAACAGATGCATTCATTTTTATATTTAATTTTTCAATAACAAATCCAATTATAAACTTGCTAACAAATCTCACAGATAATGTTTGGATTATCGAATTTTTTTCGTCTGGTGTGTTTTCATCCTTTACAACTATTTTAGGCTTTTTGCCACAAATTTGTTTGATGTATGTGGTTTTAACAATCTTGGAAGATAGTGGAATTATTGCACGCCTTTGTTATGTGTTTGATGATTTTTTTAGTCGCATCGGGCTTAACGGAAAAGTGGTGTATATTTTGCTTTGCGGGCTTGGTTGTAACACACTTGCAACTTTAACAACGCGTAATATAAAAGGCAAAAATTTAAAAACAAAAGCGGCGTTAATAAATCCATATATAAGTTGCATGGCAAGGCTGCCAATTTATTCAGTTGTTGCATCTGCATTTTTTGGTGTTAAATCTTTTTTGGTTGTGTTAGGCCTTTATTTGCTTGGATTGATTGTGGCGCTTGTTATTGCTGCAATTTTAAACAAAACAATTTTGCCAACAGAGCAGGGGGAATTATTGCTTGAATTTCCACCACTTAAACACATTGACGTAAAACATTGTTTGCAAACAGTTTTAACAAGTGCAGTTGACATGTTCCGCCGTCTGTTTTCAGTTGTGCTTTCAGTTGGTGTGATTGTTTGGATTTTAACTCACACTCAATTTTCACTTAAATACACACAAGATATAACAAACAGCATTGCTTACCTTGTGGCAGATAAGATATCGTTTATCTTTGCACCAATAGGTTTAAATTCTGCAGGCATTGTTTGTGCGTTGTTTGTTGGCATTTTGGCAAAAGAATTGGTTGTAAGCACATTTTCTATTTGCAACAATGTGTTAACACGTTCAGCGCTTATTGCAAGTTTGGCAGCTGCAACAAGTGTTATACATTTTTCACCAGCCAGTGCAGTGTCGTTTTTGATTTTTAGTTTGTTGTACTGTCCATGTGCAAGCAATATGGCAGTTTTAAAAGCGGAAACTGGCAAATTCTATGCATGGTTTGCCTTTCTAAGCCAACTTGCGATAGCATATGTTTTAGCATTTGTGGCATACCAGTCAATTAAGCATGGAATATTGGTTGGCTTGATTTTATTGCTTATTTTGGCAATAATAACTTTTGCAATTTTCAAAATAAAAAAAGTTAAGCAACCAGAATGTGTGCGTTGCAAAAAATGTTGATTTTAAGTCATAACATATAAACCACAGCGCAATAAAACTAATAGATTTTTTAATTTGCTTTTTATTTCAATTTAGATTTATTTTAACTTTTGCTGTAAGTGCTTAGATTTTTTGTTATATTTACTTTCTGCAAATTGTTAAATTATGGCATTGGCAAACTATCTGTAACAAACCATATTTGCAGCAATTGTAATAGATTTGTTTTATCACAGCATCAATTAAGAGTGTTGAAAAAAGCGTGGTGGCAATTTATATTAATCAAGATATTTAAATCACCACAACATGAGAATGTGATTTGCTGAAAATAATTTTTAAACATGTCTTATTAATGCAATAGACAAAATTTAAATTTAATGTTTAAAAAATCAAATAAAACATTGAAAATTTATTTAAAATATGATAAACTAAATCTTATGAAAAAACCACTTGTAGCAATTGTCGGCAAACCAAATGTTGGTAAATCCACATTTTTTAACAAGATTGCAGGCAGCAAAATTAGTATAGTTGAAGATGTCCCTGGAGTTACTAGAGATAGAATTTTTGCCAACGCTGAATGGTGTGGCTATCAATTTCAGGTTGTGGACACTGGCGGCTTGGATTTTAATAAAGAAGATGAAATCAATAAGCGTATAATTGAACAGGCAAATTTAGCAATTGACTTGGCAGATGTTATTATTTTATTTGTAGATGGCAAACAAGGCATAACACATGACGATATAGAAGTTGCAAATCATTTGCGCAAAGCAAAAGCGCCAAAATTGTTGGCTGTGAACAAATTAGATAATAATGAAGTTGAAAAGACTTATGAATTTTATGAGCTTGGCCTTGGCGACCCGATTGCAATATCAGCTGAGCAGGGCAAAGGTATTGGCGATTTGTTGGACGAGGTTGTTAAATATTTGCGCCGCACTGAAAAGGATGAAGATGAATCAACCGTAAAAATTGCTTTGGTTGGCAAACCAAATGCAGGTAAATCAAGCATCACAAATCGTTTGTTAGGTGAAGATAGGGTTGTTGTTAGTGCCGTTGCTGGCACAACACGTGATGCAATAGACAGTCCTTTTAGATGGAACAACAAAGATTATTGTTTGATTGACACCGCTGGTCTAAGGCGTAAATCTAAAATTGAACCTGATAGCATTGAAAGGTATAGCGTTATTCGCAGCCTTAACGCAATTGAGCGTGCTGATGTTGTTGTGGTTGTGTTGGATGCAAGCGAAGGCATAACAGAACAAGATGTGCGCATTTTAGGTTTGGTGCATGAGCAAGGCAAACCAAGCGTTATTGTTGTAAATAAATGGGATTTAATTGAAAACAGTGCAGAACAACGTAAAGCTTTTGAAAAGCAGTTTGAAACAGATTTGGCATTTATGAAGTATTACGTAACACTTTATGTTTCATGTGCAACAGGGCAACGTATTGGTCAAATAATGGAAAAGGTTGATTATGTGCTTGCAAACGCAAAAAGAGAAATTCCTATGGCACTTTTCAACAATGTGCTTACAAATGCAATCAGTGCCACTGAACCACCAAGCAAGCATGGCAAACGCTTAAAAATCATTTTTGGCAAACAAGTGGCAACTTGTCCACCAACTTTTGAAATTTATTGCAACAATGCTGATTTGGTTGAAAACGCATATATTAGATATATCGAGAACAACCTTCGCCGTGCGTTTGATTTTAATGGCACACCAATTAAAGTTGCGTTTAAAAACAAAAACGAAGATTAAATTTAAAAGCCACGTTTTAAAATATTTATGACGTGGTTTTTTTGTAGAGTGGTGCTAAATAGAGTGAGTGTGTTGAATATTTTTGGCAAAATATTGAAAAGGTATAAATTTGATGTCTGTTGTTTACGCAAAAATCAAGCAGCAACTTGTTTGACTTTTTAACTTGTTTAAAGTTATAATATAACAAATGCTAGGGGCAAGGCTTGCTAAATATAAAAAAACAGTAAGTATAATCTTGCTTGTTTTTTGTGCTGTTTTTCTTGTTGTAGTGTCAGTTGATGTTGGTGCCAGTTTGTCGCTTAGGCATGTTGCCATCATCAAGGATGGCGAGCAAACCGTTAGATTAGAGTTAAACAGCAAAGTTAATTTGCAAGATAACACAATTGAGAAGCTATCAAAAAAGATAACAGTAACCAGCACTGGTGCTGATGGCAAGTTTGGTGATTTGGTTATGGTAACAAATAAATGTGTTATGTTTGATTATACAATTAACAACAAAACATATTACTTTTCAGCCATGGGCACAAAGTTAGACAAAACGTCAAAAGACATATATTTAACAGCAACAGGTGATTTAACAATAGCCAGTTATAGTGCATTGTCATCGTTTAGGAACAATGTTAACAATGGCACAACTTACAGTGGTTCAACCGTAACATTAATCAAAGATATCAATATGGGCGGAGTGAATTGGATACCTATAGGATTGGTTAATAAAAGTTTTCAAGGCACATTTGATGGCGGCGGGCACACTATTTCAAATTTCAAATTAGGTGCTGGCATCTATTGTGGGACGGTCGGTCTATTTGGTTATACCCAAAATGCAACAATAAAACGTTTGCAAATTCAAGAGGTAACCATTGATTTTACTGATTCAACCAATGAATATTATTCAGAATTGGGGATCGTAAGTGTAATTGGTTATCGTGGAATTTCTAGTGTGTCCGGATGCTATATGTCATATTATTATGATTTGTATATTGGTTTTGTTGTTGGAAGGATGGATGGTGGCACAATTTCAAATTGCAATGTTGATGCCACATGTTCAGCAACGGTTAAGGCTGTAAGTATAATGCAAGGGTACTTTGATTATAATAATGAAAACGATGATAAACAATTAGGGCAAATGATTGGCGGTATTGTTGGTGGTGCATATGGCACAATTTCAAATTGTTCTTCATATGTCACCATTGATGCTTACAATAAAAATCAACAAACATTTTGTGTAAGTGGTATTTGTGGCGGATGGAGTAATTATGGTCAAAAATTAAGCGTTAGCAATTGTTTGTTTAAAGGTAGTGTAACAATCACAGATGCTTCTTACGGCACAAACAATCCATCGTATTTGTCATATGGTGGCATTGTAGGCGGTGGTTTTAAGTTTTATTATTTTTATAATGTAAGTAACAAAACCAGCACGGTTGTAATCAACAGTTGTGTTGCTTTGTTAGATAATTTTAAACTTAAAAATTGTGATAAAAATGTTGCACAAAATGATTTTAATAATTACAGCATAGACTATATGTTTGGATGTAGATATTCTTTTCAAGGCATTTTTGCTATGGTGCCAGTTAATAGGACAAATGGTGCCTATGGCGAAGCGTATGCATATTGCGGTTACACTTATCGAAGGATAGAAAAAAACGATTGGGCAACAGAACGTTTATATGATTATTCTGAAAGCACAAAAAATTACTATTCTGTAAAAGGGGTTCAAACAGAATCTGACGTAGAGAACTTGTTTTTTGCCAATTATGCTTCACTGCTTGATAATAAAAGATATAAAGTTAAAGCACATTTTTATAATGGCACCAGGTTTGGTGCTTTTAAAGCATATGACGATTTAGTAACAAAATAAGCAAAAAGAAAAAGCTTAAAATGCAAAATAGTTTTGCATAAAGTTCAATCTTTGCTTGCTTATTTTTTTTTAAGGTGATAATATATTTTTATGAAATATCTTTATTTTTCAATTTTGGCAATAGTTTGTTATTTTATTGGCAACATCACATGGGCACGTGTTGTTGCAAAAACAAAGCATGACGATATAACAAAACACGGCAGTGGCAACCCTGGCACATTAAACAGTTGGCGTTCTTATGGCTTTTGGCCAGGTGTTATAACCTTTATGCTTGATATGCTTAAAGGTTTAATATGTGCTTTAGGTGGTTATTGGATTTTTAAATATTGTGGTTTAAATGCGGAAATTGCACTATATGTTGGTGGTTTTGCATGTGTGTTAGGCCATATTTTTCCAGTGTTGTTCAAATTTAAAGGTGGCAAAGGTATTGCAACATCTATTGGTGTTTTCTTTGTTGCAAACTGGTGGGTAACACTTATTTGCTTTGTTTTAATGATTGTTAGTATGTTATTTATCAAATATGCTTCAATTTGCACTTTGCTTGAAATTATTGTGCTTTCAATTGTTGAAATTTGCCTTGTTAATCCCGCAAATTGGGTTAATTATATTTTAATATGTGGCATTTTATTCCTTGTTTTATTTGCTCATCGTGCAAATATTAAACGTTTGTTTACAGGCAAAGAAAATAAAACAGAATTGCTTGCAATGCTTAAAAAAATAGGCAAAAAACAAACAAAACCAGTTGCAGATAATACATCTGCTGAAAATACAGCAGAACAAACCGAAACAAAAGAAAACAACAGTAATTCTGCAGACCAACCAAACAGTGAAAATTAAATTCAAATTTATTTTGGTATGACTAATCATATGGTGATTAAACAATGGTAAAATGATAACTTTATTCGTTTGATATGCCATTGCTAGCCAATCTAGTTGAAATTAAAACATACATAACAAAATAACCGCAATTTATGCGGTTTTTTTAACGTGTTTTAATAAAAATAGATTAATCGATAGTCTTTTCTTCGTCTTTAGCTTCGTTGCTTGGGATGAAACCAGATTGCCTTAAATATTCAAGGAAACGATAATCGCCTCTAACCACAGAAGCTGCTTTTTTGGTGTGATAATTGCAATATTCTTTAAAGTAAGTTGGATTGTTTTCAAAAATATATTTTAACCATAATTTAGAGATATCTTTGTTTTCTTCACAAACAATATCAAAATGCTTAAATTCGATTTGACAAACATGTTTTCCAGTTTTTCTATCTAAGCAATCAACAATTAAATTTCGGCGTGGTAAAGTGTAAAAATCGGCGTCATAATTAAGGCTTTCAATAAATCCAAGCACAGTTGCAATTGGTGGATAAACTTTTTTTGTGTTCATAATTTCTCCTTATTATACAAACTCATTTTGTATAATTAATTATTCGTGATTGAACAAAGAATTTGTTGTAAAATTTTCTTTGAACAACCGCTTTTACATTGATAACATGTCAGTGTAAAAACTTTTATTTTTTAATTCTTAAGATGCCTTAAATTTAACACACATCTATAAATAAGTCAATAGGTGAGGCAAAAATTGTTGTCAAAAATGGCTGCTAAGTGCTATTATAAAACAACAAGAAAGGAAAAAATTATGATAGATGTACATTGTCATTTGAATGATGAACAATATGTTGGAGAAGTTGACCAAATAGTAAACAACTTTTTGGAGGCTGGAGTAAGCAAGGTTGTTTGTGCTAGCAGCGATATTAAATCAAGTGAATTGGCAAAGCAAATAGCCGATAAATATGAAAGCGTTTACTATGCTGTTGGTGTCCATCCAGACGAGGCTAAACAATATGACGAAGCAGCTTTGGAAAAATTATTGCAAAACAGAACACCAAAATTGGTTGCAGTTGGTGAAATAGGGCTTGACTATTTTGAGCGTGAAATGATTGATTTAAATGGCAACACCATTCATAAAGATAGGGAAATGCAAAAGCAGGTTTTTGCTTCTCAAATACGCCTTGCAAATAAATATCATTTGCCAGTGGTTATTCATTGCCGAGAGGCATATGGTGATACTTTGCAAATTTTAAAGGAAACAACTCCTAAATATGGTTTTGAATTTCATTGTTATAGTGGAAGTTTGGAATATGCACGTGAGCTTATAGATTTAGGTGGCAAAATTTCATTTACTGGCAATGTAACTTTCAAAAATTCAAAAAACATACAAAACGTGGCTGCAAATTTGCCAATTGAAACCATAATGTTTGAAACAGATAGCCCTTATTTGACCCCTGTTCCAAATCGTGGCAAAAGAAATGAACCTAAAAATGTGCGTGATGTGCTTAACTTTGTTGCAGATTTACGTGATATGCAAGCAGAAGAACTTGAGTTTATCACCGATATTAATGCACAATCTTTTTTCAAATTTAATCTAGGCTTGTAAGATTTTGTTTTGGCTTTATCAATAACACAAGAGCTTTTATAACTAACTAGTTTGCTTTTATCATCTATTAAGCATTAAATTTAAACGTATCAAGACATTTTCTCAAATCATTTACAAAAAATAGATATATAGTTTAATTACCTTTTTGATTAGTGAAAAATGTTTTAATTAAAGTTTTAATTAAACAATCAAATGAAAAATGTTTTGTTAAAACCAAAATTTTTGGTAACATAATTAAAATATGAATAATAAAATCGGGGCAAATTCAAGTAAAAAAATAGTAAGCATTATCTTACTTGTTTTTTGTGCTGTTTTTCTTGTTGTTTTGTCAGTAGGGTTAGGGGCAAGTTTATCGATTAGAAATGTTGCAATCATCAAAGCAGACGGACAAACAACAAGGTTAGAATTAAATAGTAAAGTTAGTTTGGAAGATGACACCATTGAAAAGTTGTCAAAAAAAATAACAGTAACATCGACTGCTGAAAATGGCAAGTTTGGTGAACTTGTTATGGTAACCAGCAAATGCGTAATGTTTGACTATACAATAGACGATAAAACTTATTATTTTTCTGCCATAGGTTCTAAACTAGACTTGACACCAAAAAATATATATCTAACTGCCACAGGCGATTTAAAGATTACTAGTTATAGTGGATTAAACACTTTTAGAAACAATGTAAACAGTGGAACAACTTATAGTGGTTCAACAGTAACTTTGGGTGCAGATATTAATATTTCTGGTACAGAATGGACGCCTATTGGCACAACCCTCAACAAAAATTTCCAAGGCACTTTTGATGGGCAAGGGCACACTATTTCAAATTTTGTTATAACAAAAGCAAATACTGCAGGAAACACTATTTGTCCTGGCACAGGATTTTTTGGCTTTATACAAAAAAATTGTACAATAAAAAATTTGCAAATAAGCGATGCAAAAATCACATTATCAAATTCGTCAAACAATTGTGTCCCTTATGGATATGGCATTTTAGTTGGCTATTTTGGCAATAGCCTTGTAACAACAAGCACAAAAGATATAGATGATTCGCTTACAGGCAGAAGCCAAAGCTTGTATATAACAAACTGTTCAATAAAAAATTCTAGTATTTCTGTTCCAAGTGGGTTAACAGCAAGAAGCAGAAGCTATACAATGGCTTTCGGTGGGATGATTGGTGCTTCAACTTTGGGTGTTACAATCAGTAATTGCTACGTTGCTGTTGACATTTCTTTTGGTTCAGGCACAACATGGGGTATTGCTGGCAATAGTTCATCAAATGCTGTTGGCGGCGTGATGGGAGCACACATTTCTAACTCTCTTAAATATCATCCATATGGAGCAATAAGGATAACAACAACTTTGTATACAGGTAAAATTTCTCTTAACTTATCAGCTTGTGTGAATGGTTCAGCCGCTGGTATTTTAGGTTCTGCATCATGTTTAAATTCACCACAAAGCCCTTATCCAAATGTAAGAATATCACAATGTTATGCAAATATGGATTTTTCTGCTGAGCATGTGCTTAAAGTTCAACCAATTTGTGGTGGCAATTTAGGTGAAGGTTCAACATTTAACGAATATTATCGCAACACAGTTTCAATTTATTATTACAAAATGTTAAAACCATATTATAATATTCAAATGTACGATAATTATTTTTCTTTAAAAAACAACAATACAGTGGAACATGCACAATCTTTATTTAGATCCTTTTTAAGATTCCATAAAGATGAGAACAAAAGTTATAAAGACGATGTCTTGGCATGGTTTTGGTATGATGGCAAAACCATGGAAAAGTATATAAGCGGCTCAACATATCAAAAACAGACTGATACAAATGGTTTATTGTATTCATTGACCAGTAGCTCTGGACCAATAAGTGGTGAATTGGAAGTGCCTGTTCAGGTTGATCCAGATGATTATTATTATCCAGTTCAATAATTCACATAGCCAATCCATTAATCTTTGTTGAATTTGCAGTTTGTCAATATATCATAAAAATGCGAAAATTTGGTAGAAACTTAAAATTTGGTGTTGACAGCGTCAAAACTCTCACTTTTATCAAATTGCTTGTTTTTAACAGCGCAATTATGGCCTTTTAGTTCGGTTTTTCCTTTACACAGTAAATCCACATCATTAGGCTTTACTGTGTTTTTTTGTTTGCCAATACCAAAAAAATTTACATAAAAAGGTAAAGTTTTTTAATTTTTGGTATTGACAAACTGGCAAAATGCGGTATAATGTTGACGTCAGCTTGGTCAGATGGTCGCAAGTTGGAACTCCAATTTGAGGAAAGTCCGAGCTTCATAGAGCAGGGTGCTTGCTAACGGCAAGTCAAGGCAACTTGAAGGAAAGTGCAACAGAAAATTACCGCTGTACCCCTAAACGGTAAAGTAAGGATGAAAAGGCGAGGCAAGAGCTCACCGCAGGTTTGGCGACAAACTTGGTCCATGCAAACCCCACCCGAAGCAAGGTAGAATATCCGCTACGGTTGCTCGCCAGGATAAATACACCGCTTGATGTGATAAGCAATTTTCACACTAGATAGATGACCGTCTAACACAGAACTCGGCTTATAGACCAAACTGCCACCTAAATGCTTTCATCCTTTTGGATGGTGGAGAGTGTACGTAACTCTCCATTTTTTATTTTGTTATAAACTTAGATTTTAAATCTAGGTACTATTATATCAATACAACAAAATATAAAAATCAAAAATATTGCAAACAAAAAAGACTATAATTCAGTAGCCTTTTTTTATGTTGTTTTTTTAATTAACTTAGTTTATTTGCTTAAATTTGAGTTGAAATTAATTCATTGTCAATCTCGCCAGCAAAACGGTCTGCTAAAAGTTTTGATGTCTTTTTAATAATCAGTGAGCAATAGGCTCTGCTTATTCCTAATGCTTTGGTTATTTCAATTTGTTCCATAGGGCAGCCGTTAGTTAAGCCAAAATATAAGTCTGCAACCTGATAATATATTGGTTTTAGATGTCTTTTTAAATATTCACGGCATTCAACAATAACCATTTTCTTTTCATAAGTTTTTGCAACATCTTCTTCAGTTGGAAGCAAAAGGTCTGAAAGTATGGTTTTACCATCATTGTCAACTAAACCCATTTGGATTGCAATGTCGTCAAGTGTTGAATACCTTGAATTGTATAGAATGTCATTGTTGATATAGTTGAACATATCTCTAACAATGCAAGTTGTTGCAAAGGTTGTAAATTTTGTTCCTTTTGATAAATCAAAATTCTTAACAGCTTTTATATAACCAAAACATCCAACAGAAAACAAATCGTTTACATCAATATCAAAAATTCTGGCATATTTGTAGGCTATTTTTGCCACAAGTTTAAAATTATGTGTTAGAAGTTGATTTAAAGCGTTTTTGTCCCCTGATTGTGCTTTTTTTAAGTATTCTTCAAGGTTATAATTTTTATCTTGAACAGCATTCATAAATTCAATTGTTAATTTATTAACTAAGTTTCTCATACGTAAATATATTATCACTTAACGGTAAGGTTGTCAATATCTTATTTTTAACACAGGTGCGCTTAAATTTAATTTAAAGTTTGCAAAAATTGTTGCTTTATAGTGTCTAATGCTTTTGTTTCAATGCGTGAAATATAACTGCGGCTTATGCCCATAATATCTGCCACTTCTTGTTGGCTGCGTTCAACGCCATCTGCTAAGCCATATCTCAACATAAAAATTTTAAAATCACGCTCACTTAAACTCTGTTTAAGATTTTTTATAACTTCTTCAACAAAAACTCGTTTTTCCACAATTTTATCAGTGTCTTGTTCTTCATTTTGCGGTATAATATCACGCAAAGTTAGGCTGCTGCCGTCTTTACCTTCAGCAACAACTTCGTCCACACTGACACATGCTTTATGTTTTTTGTTTGCACGTAAAAGCATTAAAATTTCGTTTTCAATGCATCTGCTGGCGTAAGTGGAAATTGTTGAACCTTTGTTAGGTTTGTAACTATCAATCGCCTTAATAAGACCTATTGAACCAACTGATAACAATTCTTCACTTTCTGCTGCTTGCATATATTTTTTTGCGATATGTACAATAAGGCGTAGATTATGTTGAATAAGTTTTTCTCGTGCTGATTTATCGCCAGCAAGCATAAGTTCAACATATTTTTCTTCTTCTTCACGCGTTAGTGGGTGAGGAAAGTTGTTTTCATTTGCACTGTTGACAAAGCCATGGAAGAACATAAGTTTAGATAAAAACTGGCCGATTGTTTCAAAAACCATAAACGCTCCTAAGCAAATATATGTCGAAGGATGTCAAAATTTGACAATTCAGCCAATTTGTGATTGATAAAAAATATTAATGCGTGTGTTTTTGAAGTTAAATGGTTTTAAAATTTAGATTTAATTTCTAGCGTAAAACCACCTATATTAACGCCAAAAGATAAAATAAACTTTGTTTTTTTATGTTTACAAAAATATAAAATTTGAAGAACCAGTGAATATAAGAAGGCAATTTAGTTTTGTTTTATAAAACAAACGCCACACATGTTTGACAAATTTGCATTTGTTTGTTAGATTTATTTACATGGATAGAATGGCTAAAATACGCAACTTTTGCATTGTGGCACACATAGACCACGGCAAAAGCACACTTGCAGATAGATTAATGGAAAAAACTGGCACAGTTGCCAAACGTGATATGGAAGACCAACTTTTAGATAGTATGGACATTGAACGTGAACGTGGCATAACAATCAAACTTACGCCAGCAACAATGAAATACAATTTTAATGGTGAAGAATATACACTTAACTTGATTGACACTCCTGGTCATGTGGATTTTTCATACGAAGTTAGCCGTTCACTTGCTGCTTGTGAAGGGGCATTATTGGTTGTTGACGCTAGCCAAGGCGTGCAAGCACAAACCCTTGCCAATGTTTATTTGGCGCTGGATGCAAACCTTGAAATAATTCCAGTTATCAACAAAGTTGATTTGCCAAGTGCAGACATTGAAGGCACAAAAAAGGAAATTGAAGATATAATAGGCATACCATGTGATGACGCTTGTGAAATCAGCGCAAAAACTGGTCTTAACATTGAAAGCGTGCTTAAATCGGTTGTGTTGCACATGCCTGCACCTGTTGGCGATGTAAATAAAAAGCTTAAAGCTTTGGTTTTTGATAGTTATTATGATAGTTACAAGGGTGCGGTAAGTATGGTTCGCATTTTTGACGGCAGCGTTAAAGTCGGCGATGAAATCTTGTTTATGCAGACTGGCAAATCTTTTGTTGTAACCGAAGTTGGTGTGTTTAAACCACAACCTGTTGCATGCGAGATTTTGCAAGCGGGCGATGTAGGCTATATTGCCGCAAGCATAAAAAATGTGTGCGACACCAAAGTTGGTGATACAATTACACTTAAAAACGATCCACTTGAAAAGCCGTTAGATGGCTACAAACAGGCCACAAGTGTTGTATTCTGCGGAATATTCCCGCTTGACGGCGATAAATATCAAGAGCTTACCGATGCACTTGAAAAGTTGCAACTCAATGATGCCAGCCTTCATTTTACAAAAGAAACATCTTTGGCGCTTGGACATGGTTATCGCTGCGGCTTTTTAGGTTTGCTGCATATGGAAATTATCACTGAACGTTTGGAACGTGAATTTGGCCTTGATATTATCACCACCGCACCAAGTGTAGAGTATAAGGTTTATGATAATAAGGGCAAAGAATATGACGTAACCAATCCTAGTGAAATGCCACCAATGCAAACCATAACAAAAATGGAAGAGCCTATTGTTAAAATGGAAATTATCACTCCTAAAGATTATTTAGGTGGAATTATGGATTTATGCGCTGAAAGACGTGGTGTTTTCCATGATATGCAATATATAGATGCAAACCGCACAAAACTGATTTACACAATGCCACTCAATGAGATTGTTTATGACTTTTTTGATAAAATCAAATCAATCAGCAAAGGCTATGCTAGCATGGATTATGAACTTGCAGGCTATCAACCAGGAGAGTTGGTTAAACTTGATATTTTGCTTAATGGTGATGTGTGCGATGCACTTTCAATTATTGTCCACCGCGACAAGGCATATCAACGTGGTCGTGCACTATGTGAACGTTTAAAAACAGTTATTCCACGCCATTTGTTTGAAATACCAATTCAGGCTGTTATTGGTGGCAAAGTTATTGCGCGTGAAACCATATCGGCAATGCGTAAAGATGTGCTTGCAAAATGCTATGGCGGTGATGTAACACGTAAACGTAAATTGCTTGAAAAACAAAAAGAAGGTAAAAAACGTATGCGCCGTTTAGGCAGCGTTGAACTTCCAAGTGAAGCCTTTGTTACAATTTTAAAATTAGACGATTAATTAAAGTATGAAAAAATTAAACACAACAAATGATGCATTATTTTATCTAACCACAGATTATTTAACATCACCTTTTATGGATGATTATGTTTTGCGTGCGAAAATTATGAAAGACTTAAAGGCACATATAGGTATGGGCGAACAATACTCAATTATTGATAGTTTGATTAACTATATTCACAGGTATGTAAAACCTAGCGAAGATAAAGATTTTAACGCTGAATATAGGTTCAATCGCACCGCAAAAGAAATTTGGAAAAGTTGTTTATCAACAGGTTGCACTGATTATGCTTTGTTATTTTGCACATTTGCGCGTCAACTTGGTTTGCCAACCACTTTTGTTTCCGCAATAGGAAGGGATTATTACTACCAATTAAAACGTGGTAAAGCACCAGCCATGCACAAAGGTCATGCTTTTTGTGAATGTTGCATTAATACCAGAACTGAAGAAGGACAACCTAAAAAGCAATGGATTTTGGTTGATCCAACCACACATGCTGTTATGGAAGATTATTTGAAAGACGGTGTTATTAAACTTAATTATAGGATTGCAAACAATTCCACCTTTATTCCATTTTATAGAGGGGTTGATATAGGTGAAAAAACCAATTCAGCCAACTGGAATAAAAAGATGGATGATTTTATAAGTGGAAACTAAATCAAACTTTTTATCATTTTAATTGAATTATAAAGGTTTATAACTGATTAAGAAATCTAAAACAATATCAAAAATAAAAAATAGTTGTATTTTATTATGAAAAATTGATTGATTAGGTTATAATTAAACTAGAAACGGCCAAAAGGCAAATTTAGGGGTGTTTATGGCAGAAGAAAAACCATTAGGTATGTATATTCACATACCATTTTGTTCAAAAAAGTGCGATTATTGCGACTTTGTTTCTTTTTCAATGGACAAACAAGCACAACAAATGTATTTGGAAGGTTTGTTTACTGAAATTGATCAACTTAAAGTTAATTTTTATGGTCGAACATTTGATACAATCTATATTGGTGGCGGCACACCAAGCATTGTTTATGAAGGTTTTTATGCAGCATTAAGCCGCAAACTTTTTTCAAGTTTCCACTTTGCTGAAAACACTGAATTTACAATCGAAGTTAATCCTGCAAGCTTTACAAAAGAAAAGTTTATGGAATATGTGCAAGCAGGCGTAAATCGTATTAGTGTTGGCGTGCAATGTGTTGATAAACGCGTTTTAGCAAATCATGGCAGGTTGCAAACAGTTGAAAATGTTAAAGAAACATTTAAAATGCTTAAAGATAGCCAATTTGCAAACGTAAGCGGTGATGTCATGCTTGGCTTGCCAGGGCAAACAGCAAAAATGGTGCTTAAAACCGTTAAGTTCTTAATTAAAAACCGTTGTAAACATATTTCAACTTACGCTTTACAAATTGAAAAAAATACTTTGCTTTATGATAAAATGGCTCGCGGTAAACTGCGTCCAGTTAATGATGAAAAACAAGTGGCAATTTATAATAAAGTTGTTAAGTTGCTTACAAAAAATGGATTTAAACGTTACGAAGTAAGCAATTTTGCACGTCCAGGTTTTGAATCTCGCCACAATAAAAAATATTGGGACGAAACAAACTACGTTGGTCTTGGTGTTTCAGCACATAGTTTTATTGACGGCTACCGTTATTACAACACCAAACGTTTAGACACTTATTTGGACGCAATGGCAGACGGTAAATCAGCCGTGTATAAACGCGAATATATTGGCGACACTGAGCGTAGGGAAGAACGTATTATGCTTTCTCTTCGCACTGCACAAGGTCTTAACCTTGAACAATTTAGCCAAGATTTCCACGAAGATTTAATGCATTCACATGGTGCACAAATCAAACAGATGATAGATAAAGGCATGTTGGAAGTTGTCGACGGCTATTTGCGTGTAACAGATAAATACTTTTATGTTTCTAACGCCATTATCTTAGAATTGGTTTAAATAAATTTATACAACTAACAAGGATTTATAATAAGAATTTTATAATAAATAATTAACATTAAATAAATCAATAATAAGGAATAATTAAAGGATAAGAAGGTACTTCAAAATACAAAGTGCCTTCTTTTTAAGTTAAAATCATCAAAAATTATTTCTACAAAAAAAGTTAAAAAATTTTTTATTTTTTTGACAAAATCAGTTGACATTTGTTAGCACTGTGCATAAAATAGAGTTAGCAATCAAATAATAAGAGTGCTAAAAAACAAAAAGAAGGTGAAACGTGAACGCAGACGAAAAAAACAAGCGTAAGCACCAAATCATATTGGTTGCGGTGGACAGTTTTATCAAAACAAACCAGCCAATCACAAGTGGTGGGCTTAACCAACATTTTAAAGATATAAGTTCAGCCACCTTGCGTAATGAACTTAATGCACTGGAAAGTATGGGGTACTTTAAGCAACTTCACACATCGGGCGGGCGTGTGCCAACCCCTTTGGCTTACAAAGAGTATGTTGAAAGTATGCTAAACAGCAACAAATTGGATTATGATTCAATCAAGGCTGTTCAATCCAATTATGAAAACAGGTCGTTAAGTTTGATAAGCACTTTGTCAACCTTGGCAAAAAGGCTTAGCAAGGCAACAAACTATCCAGCAGTGTTAGTTCAACATGGTTTAAGCAATTTGGTTATTGAAAACATTCAAATCATTCCGCTTATTCAAAAGGACGCATTATTGTTGGTTGAAACAAACGCTGGCATTATTGATGATAATATGGCGCTTGACAGCAACATTGACCGCACCGCTTGCAACGAGGCAGGCGACTATCTCACAAAGCATTTTAAAGGCAAAACAATCGGTTATATGATTGAAAACATAAACACAGTTTGTTTGTCGGCTGGCAGCCAAATTTTAAGTTTTAAAGAGCTTATTGATGGCGTTGCAAACGCACTTATTCAAGTTATTCAAACAAAGTGCGATGTACAAAACGAAAACCCAACAAAAATGCTTGCAGGTGCAACCAAATCTGAGTTGGACGAAGCAAAAGATGTGTTTGAGTTCTTGCAAGATGCGGATAATATCATAGATGTTGTTAAAGCTGACACCAACGACCTTAACTTTACAATAGGTGAAGATACAACCAACAGCAAACTGAAAGGCGGTATGATGATGAGCGCCCCAATCGTTATTAATGGCGTGCCAATTGCAAGCCTTGCATTGGTAGGGCCAAAGCGTGTGGACTATGCTAACGTTGCGGCAGCACTTAAATTTATTGTAAATCAAATAGACAACTTAAAAGGAGGCAATAGTGGCTAAACATAAACACGAACAAGCCTGTGATTGCAACAATCAAGAAAACGATTGCTCTTGTCAAGAAACCTGCGATTGTGAACAAAATTGCGATTGTGGCGAAAACTGCACTTGTGATGAGCAAACCAACTGCAGTGAAGGTTGCAGCGGCAAAACTGAAACTGAATGCAAAACTGAAAATTGCACATGTTGTGAAGATAAGGTAGATTATTTATCTCAACTTCAACGTGTTCAAGCAGAGTTTGATAACTACCGCAAACGTATGGTATCAGCCTTAGGCGATGCAAGGCAAGATGGCTTTATGGATGCTATCACACAGTTCTTGCCAGCACTTGACAGTTTTAAAATGGCAACTGCAATGATAACTGACAAAAACACACTTATAGGTATACAATTTATTGAAAAAGGCATTTTAGATACTCTTAGCAAAATGGGGGTTGAAACAATTGATGCAACTGGCAAATTTAACCCTGAATTGCACCAAGCAATTGACACCGAAGATGCACCAAACTTTGAGTCTGGCGACATTGTTAAAGAGTGCTATAAAGGCTTTACCTACAAGGGCAAAGTGATAAGGTATTCACAAGTTATTGTTAAAAAATAATTTTATAGATAGAATGTAAACTTGTATATTTCTCGTGAACTTTAAAACATACAATTATTAATAATTAAACACAAATAAGTAGTTTAATTCAGTTCACAAATAAATTTTTAAGGAGATTAAAATTATGTCAAAAATCATCGGTATTGACTTAGGTACAACAAACAGTTGTGTCGCAGTTATGGAAGGCGGTCAACCAACCGTTATTCCAAATAGTGAAGGTAGCAGAACCACTCCTTCTGTTGTTGCTTTCAAAGGCAGCGAAAGATTAGTTGGTCAAGTGGCAAAACGTCAAATGGTTGCCAACCCTGAACACACAATTTACTCGATTAAACGTGAAATGGGCACAGACTATAAAGTAAATATTGACGGCAAACAATATAGTCCAGAAGAAATCAGTGCAATGATTTTAAGCAAGCTTAAACAAGATGCTGAAGCATATTTAGGTCAACCAGTAACTCAAGCAGTTATTACAGTGCCTGCATACTTTAACGATAGTCAACGTCAAGCAACAAAAAATGCTGGTAAAATTGCTGGTTTGGAAGTTTTGCGTATTATCAACGAACCTACTGCAGCAGCATTAGCATATGGTCTTGACAAACAAGATAGAAAGAACCAAAAAATCTTGGTTTACGACCTTGGTGGCGGCACATTTGATGTTTCTATTTTGGAAATTGGTGATGGCGTGTTTGAAGTGCTTTCAACAAATGGTAACACCCGCTTAGGTGGTGATGACTTTGATAATCGTATTATGGACCTTTTGGTTGAAGAATTTAAAAAGGAAAATAACATTGATTTAAGCACAGATAAACTTGCTATGCAACGTCTTAAAGAAGCTGCAGAAAAGGCAAAAATTGAACTTTCAACTTTAAGTTCAACAACAATCAGTTTACCATTTATCACAGCTGACGCAACGGGTCCTAAACACTTGGAATACACACTTTCACGTGCTAAATTTGAAAGCATGATTGCAGACCTTGTTGAAAAAACTTTGGTATGCACACGTAATGCACTTAAAGATGCTGGTTTAAGCAAAACTGATATTGCAAACGTGGTTTTGGTTGGTGGTTCAACACGTGTTCCTTGTGTTGTTGAAGCATTAAGCAAAGAAATCCCTGTAACACCATTTAAAGGCATTAACCCTGATGAATGCGTTGCTATTGGTGCATCTATTCAAGCAGGCGTGCTTGGTGGTGAAGTTAAAGATGTGTTGTTGCTTGACGTAACACCATTATCACTTGGTATTGAAACATTAGGCGGCGTATGCACACGTTTGATTGAACGTAACACAACAATCCCTACAAAGAAGAGCCAAATCTTTAGTACCGCACAAGATAACCAACCTGGCGTAGAAATCAACGTGCTTCAAGGTGAACGTGAATTTGCCGCACAAAATAAATCTCTTGGCAGATTCCAACTTACTGGTATTCCACCAGCACCACGTGGCATTCCACAAATCGAAGTTACATTTGATATTGACGCAAACGGTATCGTAAATGTTAGTGCAAAAGACCTTGGCACTCAAAAAGAACAAAAAATCACAATCACTGCTTCAACAAACCTTAGTGAAGACGAAATCAACAAAGCAGTTAAAGAAGCAGAACAATTTGCTGAAGAAGATAAAAAGAAACGTGAAGTTATTGACACACGTAACAGCCTTGACGCAAGCATCTTGAACATTGAAAAAACTGTTAAAGATAACGCTGATAAACTTAGCGAAGAAGATAAAAAACAATTAACAGACGCTTGTGAAGAAGCAAAGAAACACCTTCAAGCAGAAAGTATAGACGAATTGAAAAAGGCTAGTGAAGACCTTATGAACGTTGCAAACACAGTGTTCAGCAAGATGTATCAACAAGCTCAAGCGCAAGCACAACAAGCAGGTCAAACAGGTGCTAACGCTAATAACGATAAAAAAGATGACGGCGACCCTAACGTCGTTGTTGAATAATTCATTTTTTAGAAAAATTTAGCAATTGCGAATGTTGCGGTTAAAGACAACTAAAATAAAGTGATGATAGAGAGGGGCAAATGTTCCTCTCTCATTGCTCATATAAATTAAAAGTTATAGTTTTTAAAAAAATTTTACAGCAGCAGGCGTAAATAAGGCAAATCTTTATTGATAAATCAAAATTCACTTAAAATAATTTTCTTGACATATTATGCCAGTTTTGATAAATTGTTTTTAAGGAGAATTTGTTTATGGATCAAAAATTTAAAATTGAAGTGCCTTATAACAATGAATACCTTGTTGCGGCACGTAAGAAAAACAACATTGTTTTTTCAGTAATTATGTTCATGGCAGTGGCAGTTTTTATGCTTGGAACAGTGCTTTCAGGTATTTCTGCAACAGCAGATTTGTGGGTGAGTTTGCTTTTCTTAGCCATGGCACTTGCCAGCCTTGGTTTTGCAATTTATTTTATTGTTCGTGCAATTAAACCAAGTGCAAAAGATGCAACAAAAGTTTTAACTTTCAATTTTTATGACAACTTGATGGACATTTCATTAACAACAAATAAAAACGGCAACAGCAAAACAAAATCATTGCGTGCTGTTGCTTATGTGAATTATAAAGATAAGCAATATATAACAAAATTTATTGAAAGCACTGATGTTTTTAAGATTGAAATTCTTGTTGGCACATATAATTTTGTTCCACAATACGTAACTGAAACATTGCCTAAATCTTGCTTTAAAGATGAAGAAGAATTAAATAACTTTATAACTTTCATTAAAGAAAAAGTGTCAAAATATATTGTAAAAGAAGCAAAAAGCAAAAACTAATATCACCGCAAAGTGCATATTAATTGTTTGAAATTTATGTTTCAAAACTTTTTGCAGCGTAAAAAAACGTTAAATTAAAAAGGAAATTAAATGGCAAACAAAGACTATTATGCAACCCTTGGTGTTGATAAATCTGCCAGTGATGACGAAATCAAGTCGGCTTATCGTCAACTTGCAAAAAAGTATCATCCCGATTTAAACAAAGCACCAGAAGCGGCTGAAAAATTTAAAGAAATAAATGAAGCTTACTCAGTTTTAAGTGATAAACAAAAGCGTGCCAACTATGACCAATTTGGTTCAGCAGATGGTGCACAAGGCTTTGAAAATGGTGGTTTTTCAGGCTTTGGCGGCGATAGCTCTGGCTTTGGTGGATTTGAAGATATTTTCAATATTTTCTCTAATTTTGGCGGCCGTGGTGGCACTGCTCAAATGCGTGAAGAAGGCGAAGATATTGAAACAAATCTTACTTTAACTTTTGCAGAAGCAGCTTTTGGTTGTGAAAAAGAAATTATCATAAATCGTAAAGAACGTTGTGCTGATTGTAACGGCACTGGTGCAAAATCGGCAAGCGACTATGTAACTTGTCCAGAATGTAATGGCGCTGGCCGTGTAACATACACACAACAAACCTTGTTTGGTATGACGCGTACAACAGGTGTTTGCCGCACTTGTGGCGGTAAAGGTAAAGTTGTTAAAGATAAATGCTCATCATGCAAGGGTAGTGGCTTAAAATCTATTCAAACAAAAATTAAAGTTAAAGTGCCAGCAGGCATTGATGACGGGCAAGTAATTCGCTTAAATGGCGAAGGTAACCAAACTGCATCAAATCAAGGCGTGCCAGGCGATTTGCGTATTGCAATCAAGGTTTTGGCGCATCCATTGCTTGTTCGAAAGGGCTTTGATTTGTATGTTGATGTTTATGCGCCAATCACAACCTTGCTTTTAGGTGGTAAGGTTGAAGTTCCTACAACAAAAGGCACAACAACCATTGATATAGCACCGCTTACACAATCTAACACCAAATATACACTTAAAGGTAAAGGTATTAAATATCTTAAAGGCGTTGGCAGTGGCGATATTATAGTAACCCTTAAAGGTGAAATGCCAAAAGACCTTGACCGTAGCCAAACCAAAACGCTTAAAGACTTGGCAGAAAGCATCGGTGAAAAGGCTTATCCAAAAACAAACAATTATAAGAAGAAACTAGGAAACTAGTTTCTTTTTTGTATATTAAACAAAACAGCATAATCTGTAATATGCTGCCAATTAATCATTTTGACGCTTATTTTATGTAAAAGATATTCTTTTTAAAGAACAATTTAAAGAAAGGGCGTAAAAATTTTGGTGCTTTCCAACAATATATTTTCATATTAATATTTTATTAAGAACTAAAAAAAATTGTTAATTTGAAGAACAAAATTTTGCAAGATAGGTTTAAATTTTTTGTTTATCGTAATAAAAAAAGAGCAGTTGCTCTTTTTTATCTGATTATTTCGGATTCAAAATATTGTTCTTGAAATTCTGTAAGTGCTCTAATTTGGTCGTCAGTATAATTCCTACCATCTTTCATTACAACCAATTTATCATCATTGTCATTTGTTCGATGTATAATTGCTATAACTTTACCTTCAAATTCTTGTAAAGGTTTGTGTTCCCCAAGCACATAAGCATCCAACTCTTCGCCATCACCAGATACTGTGTTTGGTATGTAGCCATAATTTACAGGGTAAATAAACCCATGCTTTGGATGTTTGCAACCTAAAGGTCTATCCATAATAACTTTCACAAGTTTGTTCAAATAATTTTCGTTCATATAATACCTCGTATCTATGGTATCAAACTGTTAATATTTTGTCAAGTGGGGCATAAACAACAAAAAAGAAAGCCTATTTGCTTCCTATTTAGTTAACAATGCT
>SAMEA104315431__coassemble_393_pt1 | contig 68682 bp, 42 predicted proteins | sample SAMEA104315431__metabat2_low_PE_029 | metagenome-assembled genome bin SAMEA104315431 (sample SAMEA104315431) | gut metagenome | biome: Monkey gut; feature: monkey-associated habitat; material: faeces | place: China | collected 2013
CATGCTCAATTAAAAAAATGGTGCGAAGAAGTTGGAATAACATATTCTACTTCAGTGTGGGATATGACTAGTGCCAAAGAAATTGCATCTCTGGAGCCAAAATTTATAAAAATACCGTCTGCCTGCAATACTCATTATGAAATGCTTAATTGGCTATGTGATAACTATAAAGGGGAAATTCAAATATCCTTTGGTATGACAACTCATGAGGAAGAAGAAAAAATAATTCAATTATTTGAACATAAAGGTCGAAATAAGGATTTAATAATCTTTAATTGTACCTCTGGATATCCAGTACCTTTTAAGGATGTTTGTTTGTTGGAAATAAATCGTATGAGAAATCTATATGAAGATAGGGTTAAGGGAATAGGATTTTCAGGGCATCATAACGGTATTGCAGTTGATGTGGCAGCATATACATTGGGAGCTAATATAGTTGAACGTCATTACACTTTGAATAGAACATGGAAAGGAACAGATCACGCCGCTTCTTTGGAACCTGATGGCATCCGTAGATTAGCCAGAAATTTGGAAGCTGCTTATGATGCATTACATTATAAAACATCTGAAATACTACCAATAGAGCAAGTACAAAGAGATAAATTAAAGTATCGTAAGCATTAAAAGGTGGAAATTAAGATGAATGTTGCTTTTATTCCAGTTAGAGGTGGAAGTAAATCTATCCCTTTAAAAAATATTAAAAATATATTAATTTTTGCATAATTTTGTTTTATTATTTTAATTTTTAATAAATTAATCTATTTTTTATTTTAATTTGTCTGTTTCAAATTTACTTTTATTAAAACTATTTTTTAATTTTGTGGTTATATATTTTGCTTTAACAAAATTTGTTTTGGCAACATAGAAATAAAAAGGAGAAAGTGAAAATGGATTTTGAAGATATTGAAGTAAAAATAAATCAACCGTACCCAGAAATTGTAGATGCAAAAACTGACCCGCAAACAGTTGCAGTTTTAAAAAACTTGGCATTTTCAAATGTTGGTGAACTTGAAGCTGTGCTTACATACATTTATCAATCAGTTATTGCTGATAAAACACATAAAGATATTGCCGATGTGTTTGAAGAGATTGGTATTGTTGAAATGATGCACCAAGATATGCTTATGCATGCAGTAACGGCTTTTGGTGGCATGCCACGATATGAAGATGCAAATGGCATATACTACACAACACGTAGTGTTAACTACACGCAAAAATTGAGTGAAATGTTAAACAATAACATTGCAGCAGAAGAACTTACAATAAAAATGTACACTGACAGCATAAATAGAGTTACAAATCAAAGTTTAAAAGATTTGTTTGCAAGAATTATTTTAGATGAAAAACGCCATCTTGAAATCTTTAAGGCAATAAGAGATAGTGTCCAATTCCTTTCTATTTAGATTTGTTAACCTTGAAAGATTGTGGAAAAGTGCATTTTTAAATATAAATGTTTACAATTTAAAGTAACCGTATGCGTTTTTCTGTGTATGCCAGTTTTGTTTATGGTTGAATGCCGACATATAAATTTTGATGAACTTTAATTTTATAACAAGACTTGTTATCGGTTGCAAAAAATTTATAAAACATAAAAATTAAATAAAATTAACAAAAAATTGCAATTTTATTGTTGTTTTTAACAATTTTTTTGCAATTTTTTAATATTTTTACAAATTAAATTATTTTATTTTGTTTAAATATTTTATACGCGAAAGAAATAAAATTTTAAATTTACAATTAGTTTGTTAGTGGATTAATTACATTTTTATTTTAATTTTAACTATTTGCAATACAACATTAATTCACGTAATTTGCCAAAGCGGTTGATTTCTTTTAAATTCTTTTTGTTCACAACGGCATGTGCCTTGATAAGCAATTCGTTGTTGAAATTGTAAATATCTTTGGTGCAAATTTTGCCAAGCAAGAAATCGCTATTTTGAATTTGTGTAGCTGTGGCATCAACTGGAACAGCGTTTGAGTTTTCAACATTTGTTAAAGTCTGTGTGTTTTCAGTTTCACTTTTATTAGCATCGTTTTTAATTGGCAAAATGTTGGCAGTTTCTGTTTGTTTGGTTTTGAAAATTTTTGGCATTTTGTTTGGCACAAATTTGCTGACGTCAACCTTGCTTGATTTATCATAAAATATAACAGTGTTTTTGCCAGAAGACGCAATCATATCAGCAGAGAGAACAAGATTGTTCTCAAATGAAATTTTATCGGTTAAATATTTGTCGGTTAAAATAATATCTTTAACCACACCTAAAAATTCCCCTTTGATATTAAATGCTTTAGAGCCTACTGGACAGGTGGAATAACAATCGTCTTCAATTTTTAAACTTACCGCTGTGTTGTTTTTGATTGTTATTGCATTTTTGCCAACGTTATAGATGTTTTTTGTTGGAAGCAAAAAGCGTGTATCGTTTTCACTGGTCAATTCTAAATATAACAACTTTTTAAGTTTACGGTCGAATAAAAGTTTGTCCACATTGCCAATCAATTCGCCTTCGTAAAGCGATAAAACTGGACGAGATAAAAAATCACAACAATAATACATAACAACTCCTAAAATAATTTATGATTGTTTATTTTTGATATGATATTTTGCCTGCGTTTTCTGTGTGAATATTTTGTCAAAGATGCGTTTTATTTTGTTTAAATAAAAAGATATATGTTGAATATTTTAAATTAATTATTTGATTTAATTTATTTTTTTAGTTATACTAAATATATATTACAATTCGCGTTTAGCAATTTAGGGGACAAATTTTGCTAAACAGTTTAGGGGTAACATGAAAAAGCGTTTATGGTTGTTTATTTTATGTTTATGCGTGCCATTTGTTTTTGTAGGGTGTGAGTCGCTTAACAAAGACTATCTTTCCACACCAAAAAATTTGGTTGTTGAAGCTGACGGGCTTATCACATTTGAACGTGTAGATAAGGACGAATATTATGTTATTCGTGTTAACGAACTTGAACAAAATGTTTTTGTTGCAACCGCTAACCCTTATATGGAACTTTACAATAAAAATGGCGTAAACTATTTGCAATATGACATTTCACGAATGCTTAATCTTGGTGAAAGTTATTCAATTCAAGTTAAAGCATGTGCAAGCAAAAAGAAAGATAGTGCTTATACCAAGGCAATAAGTTATGTGCATCAAGTGCATATCGACACACCAGAAACACAAATTGTTGGCAACACACTTACATGGAACAATGTTTACAACGCAAGCAGTTATATAGTTAAAGTTGTAACACCTTCAACACCTATTGAAGCTGATGACCCCGACACCATTGCAAACGCACCGAATGTGTTCAGTTCACAATATAGTTTGAATAAATTTGACTTTGCATCAATGTTGACAGAGGCAGGCGAATTTAAATTCTATGTTAAGGCAATCAGCCGTGATAACAATTATTTGGAAAGCAGTTTCAGCCCTAAAATTGTTTATTATAACTATGTTAATCTTGCAACTCCTCAAAACTTGGAATTGCACAAAATTGACAATGACTGGATTTTAACTTGTGTTTTGGACCAATACACAAATAATTTGCAAGTTGACCTTAATGGCAAAGTGGAGTTGCTTGATATTTTAGATAGCAGCATCACACGTGATGAAATTTGCGACAACTTAATTTACGTTAATTTAAATAAAGCTTTTAAAAGTAAAAATATTGATTTTGACAATTTAACAACAGTAAAAGTGAGTTGTAAGGCAGTTTATGGCACACAGGCACAAAACTATTACACTAATTCTAACTGGTCAAAAGCAGCTGAACTTACAATCAAAAGCAGGTTGGAAGCTCCAACTTTAACCTTAAATGCTAACACAAACATTTTGTCGTGGCCAGCAGTGGAAAGTGAAAATGTGGCTGGTTATCGCGTTTATGTTTATAAGTCAACTGGTGTAGAACAAAGTTTGCTTGCTGCAGATTGTTTGAATTTTGAATTGCCAACTGACTTTGTTTCAGTTGCTGTGCAAACAGTGGCACAGGGCAATGTTGAATCAAGTGTGTTGAGTGAATTTAAGCACAATGGTGAAAACCAAACTGAAAATATCGGTGTGCAACTTCAAGGAAATAATTTGGTTTGGGGTGAAATTGAAAACGCATATTACATTGTTGAAACAAACAAAGAAATTTTGGTGCTTAACACCAATCAATTGAATTTGCTTAGCCTTAATTATTTGGTAACAGAAGTTAAAGTTACAGCCATTGTTTCAAACAAAAACAGCAACACAGCAACCTTAAAACCAAGTTATAAAGTGCAACTTGGCACACCACAAAACGCTGGATTTGTTTCTAGCAACAAATATTTATTGAGTTTTGATGCGGTAAATAATGCAATCGGTTATAAAGTGTATATCACCGATTTATCACAAGAAACCAACCAAGCAGTTTGCATAAATCAATTGTTTGTTAGCAATCGTGTTGATTTAGCAAACTATATCACACGTGGCAGAGAATATCGCGTTCAAGTGCAAGCGGTGGCAGATAAATATAGTTATTATTTAAATAGCGAACTTAGCAGCCGTGATTTAACTTTAACTTACAGTCAGGTTTTGGACGTGCCTGAATTTGTAACTGACAGCCTTAACAATCCAATCACTATTGAAACAAACGGCAGCAAAAAATATTACCTTAACTTTAATGGTGTTGAAGGGGCATATAGATATGAAATTATGGTTAACTTTAACACAAAAACAGTGCTTAACGATAACCGCACAACACCTTATAAAGTTGATATAACTGACTTCTTAACAGATATTAATGGTGAAGTTATGGCAAATTCTTACAACATAACGGTGCGCGCTTTGCCACAAGAAGCAGACACAATCACACAAGCAAGCAAATTTAATAGTTATGTTTACAAATTGCGCAATCAATTAAAGCAAGTTACAAATATTGTGGTAAGCAATCCAGATGAAACTGATGGTAAATATGTGCTTTCATTTAATTTGCAAGACAATGCGCAAAGTTACAGTGTCGAAATTATCAAGCTTAACGATACTGAATACACAAGTTATCTTGCAAGCTTAACACCAAAACTTACTTTGCCTATCACAAACGTGAAAGGTGCAATAGATATAACCGCCTATGTGCAACAGGCAGGCGAATATTATATTTATATCACAGCATACCCTGGCGCAGACAACAGTTATTATGATGCCTCAGATAGGTCAAGTGAATTTGCAGTTGTAAGCAAATTACAAACTTTGGCAACACCATCAAATTTAAGATACAACAATCAATCTAAAACTGAATTTTTAATTGGTTGGACAGGGGACACAAATGCTGATAGTTACACTATCAAAGTTACAACACCTAAAAATAAAGAGTATATTTACAAAACAAATCAAACAACCTTCAATATAAATGACATTATAACCGTTGAAGGTGGCTATAAATTTGCGGTTAAATCGGTGGTTTATTCAAATAGTGAAAGCTCAAAATCATATGTGTCAAGTTCATATAGCGAAGAGTGTTCATTCACTTATCGATACACTGAATTGAAAGATTTTGAACGTTATGGCGTTTATTTGTTTGACGACACAACAAAATATAACTTTGCAATAAGCGATGTAACAAATTTAACAAACTTGCTTTGGTATCACTTATTGTTTGGCGTAGATGAAAATTATAAACTTAACATTTATATCAAACCACAATCAAACGAAACAGTTAAACAAGCAATTATAAGATTGGCCGATGATGCTTCAAATTATCAGTTGGCCTCAGGCAACACAAGCATTTATGACTTTTCATTAGATACTGAATGGCAAACATTGGTAAACGCGTCTGGCACATCAAATGCAAGCCTGTTAGGTTATATGTGCCGCAAGTTGCTTGGTCAATACCCTGAAATGGCAATTGTTGGTAACTTCAGTTGTGAATCAACAAACGAAAATGTGTTTAATTTGAACTTTAACAATACCTTAGATGTTGAAAAGATTGAAAACACAACACATGTCAATATGGCAAAAGATTATGCTAACAAGTTTAAATATATTGATAAATCAGTGCGCAGAAATATCAATAGTGTGTTTGCAATAGATAGACGTAAAGAAATGGAAGTAAGCACAACTGAACAATTATTTATGGCAGTGCAATATGGCTTTAAACCTGTGTTTGTTGGCAACTGCACAGTTGCACAAAAAGTTTATGAAAATGCAAAATTAGTGCTTACAGCAATTGCTTCTGCAAACATGACCGACCTTGAAAAAGCAACAGCAATCTTTGATTGGCTTGAATTTGCTTTCAATATCAACATGGATGCAAAACTTATTACAGTTGGGGCAACTGACAAACTTGGCACATTGGCAGATTATGGCACACGTGCTGAATTCTACCTTGATGGATTGTTCTATAATATTGGTCAATCAACAAATGGCGATATTGTGATAGGCTCTAAACAAGCAACAGCGGAATCACTTTCAAAAGCATTTGTTTTGCTTTGCGGGATTGAAGGCATAGAAACACGCAAGATTAATGGTAGTTTGCTCTACAAAGACACTGAAAGCAGTGCTGCAACGGGGCACGAACACAGTTGGAACAAAATAAAACTTGCAACAACTGAAGGCGAAGCCGCATCATGGCTTAATGTAGATATTGCATACAGCGATTTAAGATATGACGCACGTACAAAATCAAATTCATACAATATGGCAAGCCATTTGTTATTCTTGGTTTCGGATGCTTATTTGCAATCCAACTTGAATTTTGGCAGTGTGTTAAATAAATTGTCTGTCAGCGATATGGGCGAAAAACAAATTGTAACATTGCCTGAAAACAAACAAATTGGCAAAATTGAACAAAGTTACGATTATTATTCAAACACAATTAAGTCAGTAAGCTTTGAACAATTAAAACAAACAATCAATGAAAGCTTCTTGCAACCATCAGCAGATAAAATGACAACTGGCGTTGAGCAAGCAGAAAATGCACCATCAACATTTGGGCTTAAATACAATGCAAGTTCAAATTATAGGCAATATTTGATGGGCGAATATGATGGCACAATTTCTCGTTTGGAAGCTTATCTGCTTAACATGTTAATCTATGGTAAAAATTTGCTTATCAATAATGATGAAAAGGTAAGTTCATTTGAATTGCGTGTTGACCAAGATTCTTCAATTGACTTTGCAAATAGATTGTCTAACTTGAACACAACCAAGATGAATAACACATATATTTTAGATAGTGAGTATGAAGAAAGGAAATATTTAACTATCAACACATTCTCTTACCAAGATACTTCAACTGGCACAATCACACTTGTTGTTACTATGAGATATTCAAGGTAACAATAGAATAATTTTAATTTAACGCGTCAAACTAAAACTATGAAAGTTGATGCAGTTAAAACCCTAAAAGAAATTAGACAGAAACTGCACGAAAGCGGTGATTTACTAAACCGTAGCGTGCAGTTTTTTGGCACGCAAATCACACTTGTTTTTGTGGCAGATTTGGTTGACGACCAGCTTTTAAGCGATTCGGTTGTTCATCCTATGTGTCGCTATTCAGGAGAAATAGGGCAAGACGTGGTGGCGGAACTTAAAAACAAAGTGTTGGCAGATTGTTCACTCAGTTCGGCTTACGAATTAGATGAAGCCATAACTAAACTTTTGCAAGGCAATTGCCTTTTATTGGTGGACGGGGCAGAAGAAATTTTGGCTGCCAATGTTGAAAAGATTGTTGTTAGGGCGGTTGCAGAGCCTCCAACAAGTGTGGTTATAAAAGGGCCAAGAGAAGGATTTAATGAAAGCATAAAGTATAACCTTAACCTTATTCGCCGCAGGGTTAAAAGTGATGATTTGGTTGTGAATACGCTTGAAATCGGCAAACTTACAAAAACGCAGGTTGCTGTTGTTTACTTCAATTCAGTTGCTGACAAAAAAGTTGTTAAACATATTTTAAAACGTTTGAAAGATATTGAGATAGACGGTGTGATTGACAGCCACTATCTTGTATCTTTTTTGCAAAAGAATCCAAAGTCGCTTTTTAAACAAGTTGGCGACACTGAAAAACCAGACATTTTGGTTGGCAAAATGCTAGAAGGTAGAGTTGGAATTTTGGTTGACGGCAGCCCGATTGCTTTAACTTTGCCATTTATTCTTATTGAAGATTTGCAAAACAGTGATGACTATTATAGCCAGCCAATACGCGTAACTTTTGTGCGCATCTTGCGTTTTGTTGGCGTTATTTTGGCGGTGCTGTTGCCTGGTATGTATGTGGCACTTGAAAAATTCCATTATAAAATTTTGCCACTTGAATTTTTGGTTACAATTATGAACACAACGCAGGGTATACCATTTTCGCCTTTTATGGAAGTGCTGTTTATTGTGCTGTTGTTTGAAATTTTGTACGAAGCCAATTTGCGCATGCCACAATATTTTGGTATGGCAATGAGCATTGTTGGGGCATTGATTTTAGGTGAAACAGCCGTTAATGCAGGGTTGGTAAGCCCTCCAGCAGTTATGATTGTGGCACTTTCTGGTATAACGTTCTATATTGTGCCAAGCCAAGCAGCACAGTTTAGTATGTTGCGTTTGCTTGTGCTGATTATCGGCGCAAGTTTGGGGCTTTATGGTGTGATTGTTTTTTGCGTGCTGATTGTGGCATATTTAAGCAGTTTTGATAGTTATAATTCTGCATATCTTGCACCAACTGCACCTTATATTGCCAGCGACCAAAAGGATATGTTTAAACGCACAACCATAAAAGAGATGATAAAAAGGCCAAAATCCATTGCTAACAACAAGCATAATTTGGATAGGAGGCGTGATGATGAAGATTAATTATAGGCAAGTTAGTTTGCTGGTGATGATGAGTTTTATTTCAGTTAAACTTATGGCGTTGCCAAGTTTGTTATCTCATGACGCTGACAATATGGGTTGGATTGTGCCAGCCGTGATGATGCTTGTTGATTTTGTGTATGCCTTGTTGTTGCTTGATTTGATGAAGAAAAATGAAACGCAAAATTTTTATGAATTTGCAAAACAAACGCTGGGCGTGGTTGTGGCAAAAATTGTGCTTGCAATTTTGGCTTGCTATTATGCTATTGTGCTTGCAATAATCGGCAAAGGGTTGGAACTGTTTATAATTCAAAACCTTTATGAAGAAATGTCTTGGTTTTTGTTTGGCGTTCCACTTATGGCTGTGGTTGGCTTTATGGTTTATAAAGGGGTACGCAACATTGCAAGGGTTTGTGAATTTTTTTGGATACCAGTTGTGGTGGCGTGTGTGTATATTGCGGTTAAAGCGTTTCAAGGTGTTGATATAACAAGTTTTTTACCTATGTTTCAGCAAGGCGTAAAGCCAGTGGCTTGGGCAATGTTTAAATATATTGCATGGTTTGGTTCTTCAACATTTTTGCTTATGCTGTTTGGAGATGTAGAGTTTGGCAACGCAAAAAAACGCAACCTTATTTTGTTTTGTTTGATTGCCTATGTTGTGGTGCAACTGCTTAACTTTGTGTTCTATGGTTTGTTTGGTGTAACCAGCCCAACGCACCAGTTTAGCATAAGTGATATTGCACAATTTAATGGTTCACGTTCCAGCATTGGTGAACTTTCTTGGCTTGTGGTGAGTTTGTGGGTTGTGGCACAAATTGCACAATTTGCCCTTTACGGATATTGTTTTGTTAAGGCAATTATGTTTTTGTTTAACATAAAATCACCAACTGTAGGCATTTTGTTTTTGTATGCTTATATCATCTTTTGGGGTGTGTGGGGTACAAAAACAATGCAACCAGAAGTAATATTTTATCAACCAATCACCAGTTGGCTAACCATTGTTGTGGCATATATTTTGCCTATCGTTTTGTGGATAGGACATGGGGTAAATGTGCATAAACAAAAGATTAAAAATGCAAAACAGCAAACCGAACAACAACCTATTGAAGATACAGCGGGGCAGTCAATAGACAACATTTCAAGCGGTGGGCAGATTAAAAAAGCAGAGCAACTGAAATTAGCAAATGTAGAGAATAAAAAGCAGAAAACAAGCGGCAAATTAAAAGGGGTGGAACATGAAAAAGTTTAAGTCTATTTTCAGCCCAAGCAAAATTTTAGTTTTGATGTTTATTCTGCTTTTGATTGCGACAATACCAGAATTTACAAAGCCAGCAATGAGCCAAACCGAAGCGATTGTAACCTTTTTATGCGTTGATAAAGAAGAACAGGATTTCACAGTGGGTGTGAGTGTGTTGTCGACTGCTGACGGCAAAAAACCAAACTACACCTTTTATTATGCAAATGGACAAACATTAGGGGACGCCATGGACAATGTTTCACTTTCAATCGGCAAAGAAATGGGGTTTTCGCAGTGTGAAGTTATGGCTTTTGGCGACCAACTTTGTGAAGACGGGGTTATAAGTGCACTTGATTTTATGGTTAGGCTTAAAAAAGTCAGCCGTAATGCAATGCTTATCAACTTTGGCGGTGATATAAAAGATTTCACCAAAGCATTGTATAAATTGTTTACTGAAAAACAACTTAAAATTGAACAAATTATAAATTTTGATAAAAAATATATTCTTTCAACTGACAGCAGTATTGATAATTTCTATCGTGGATATTTCAGCCCAATTTCTGTTGGCGTTTTGCCCAAAATGACAGTTTTAAAACAAGAAACCGACAATGCAATTCAAGTTCAATCTTCTGGCGAAGGACAATCGCAAGGCCCTGAAACAAACGGAGCAGAAATGCAAAAGGAAGAAGAATTATATTTGCTTAATGACGGCACAATGGGTGTGTTTAAAAAGGGGAAAAAACAGTTGGAATTAGATTTTGCAACTGTGCAAGAAATGAATTTGTTTGTAAACAAAGATTATCAAGGATTGATTAACATTACAGATGTTACTGACCATATTTATGACCATGCAACAGTGGTTATGAACATAACAAAAACTGCACCAAAAATTAAAGTGAGTTTTGATGGTGATAAACCAGTTTTTAATTTAGATTTAACTTTAACTATGTATATTGAAGAAATCGTGCAAGACGAACAATCTTCAACTTTTATGCGTAGGAACAAAGAGTTTTACACAAAAACACTTTTAAACCGCATTGAACAAAAGGTGTTAAATCAACTAGAAACGGCTTCTAAATATTGCGTTGATAACAATATTGATGTTATAAATGCTTATCAAAATTTTAACTGTTTTAAACCAAAACAATTTAAAAAATATTTAAAGCAATTTGGACAAGAAAATTATTTGCAAGGCATAGATTTTAAGTTTAAAGTTAAAATTGAAAGTGCATATTAATTTATTATACAATTAAACAAAATGTTGCATTTAATTTTATAAACAAATTTTTATCAATGTACAATATCATGTGATTGAAAAATAAAAAATACACCAGTTTTGGTGTATTTTTTTGTGGATAAGTTGAGTTTTAGTTTTAACAAAAAGTGGAATTAAATAATTTTAAATTTTAATTAAAGTTTTAAAAGTTTTTGTGTTTAATTAAAATTTTTAACTTATTAAACTTTTAAGTGGTTTTTTGTTTAAAATTCAACCACTTTAATTTAAAAATAAATTTTTTTATGCACGAAGGCTTGCGTTTAATGTGGAAATTTCTGCTTGCAAAACACGGTCTACAATAGGTGAAATTTCAGTTTCAGCCAATGGCTTTTCACCTTGACGAATGCTTAAAGTGAAAGCAACACTCTTTTTGTGTTCACCAAGTGTATCACTAACATAAACGTCAAACACTTTTGCACTTACAATATTTTGTTTATCTGCTTTTAAGGCAACTTTGATAATTTCACTTGCAGGTGTGTCGCGGTCAACAACAATTGCAAGGTCGCGTGTGATATATGGCAATTTGTCTGGTGCACTGCCTGTATGGCGGTCGTTCAAACGACAAATTACATTGCTTAAATTAATTTCTGCCATAAACACTTTTTGGTTGATATCAAAGTTTTTCAAAATGGTTGGGTGAACTTCACCAATTTCACCAATCTTGCGATTGTACAAGTAAATATCTGCACAAATGCCAGGGTGGAACATATGGTTTTGTGCTTGGCGATAATCAAGGGTAACGCCAATGCTTGCCATAATTTTGTTAAGGCGATTTTTAAGGTTATAGAAATCGTAATCACCAGTTAAACTTAAACACAAATTGTTATGTTCGTCTGGCAATTCGGTTAAAGGAAGTTGTTTAGCAATAAACACACGTGCCAATTCAAACAATTTAAGGTTTTTGTTGCCTTGTTTTAAATTGAAACTGATAGTGTTAAGCATGCCTGGCATAAGGCTGGTGCGCACAACGCTATAATCTTGACCAATAGGGTTTGCAATAACAATATGTTTTGCCAAATCAAGCCCTGCATTTTGAATTGTTTTTGGACTGCCAAATTGCCATGTAAGTGTTTCATCAAAACCAAACAAGGCACTATTTACTTTAAGTTTGTTGATATTTTTTTGTTCAACTGTCAATTCACCAACTGTGTGGAAATCGGTTGAAGTGCTATCTTCAATGCTGATTTTATCTAAGCCATAAATACGGCCAACTTCTTCACAAATGTCGCATTCACGTTCAATATCTGTTCTTTCACATGGAATTGTTGAAACAAGTTTATCACTATCTTGTTTATCAATGATTGTTGCAATATCAAGTGAATTTAAAATTTTAACCATTTTTTCTGCTGGAATAGTAAGGCCAAGGCGTTCATTGATACGTGTAACGCTGCTGATAACTTGCCTTAATTTTGGCAATTCAGTGTGAACGTCCACAATTCGTTTTGAAATTGTGCCAGCGTTAAGTTTTGTGATAATGTTAAGGGCGCGCTTTAAACCAACTTCAGTGTTTTCAATGTTAACACCTTTGCTGTAACGAATGCAACTATCACTAAGCATACCAAGGGCATGAGAAGAACGGCGAATATTTGCAAAGTTGAAATTTGCACTTTCTAACATAACGTCAGTTGTGGTTTCATATGTGCCAGATTCAACCCCGCCCATAATGCCTGCAATAACCATAGGTTCGTTTGCGTTGGCAATAACAAGGTTATCTTTGGTGAGTTCGTGTTCTTTTTCGTCCAAAGTTAAAAGTTTTTCATTTTCTTTTGCACGGCGAACAATAATTTTGTTGCCAGCAATTTTGATTAAATCAAAAGCGTGCATAGGTTGACCAATTTCCAACAACACATAGTTTGTTATATCAACATAAAGTGAGTGAGGGGTGTGGTCAAGCAATGTAAGACGTTTTTGCATTATTGCAGGGCTAACACCATTTTTAACATTTTCAACAACAACACTTTCATATCTTGGGCAAAGGTCAGTTGCTTCAACTGTTACGTCAACAGTGCGGCTGCCAGTTGCGGTGTAAGTTAAATCAAGTGGTTTAACTGGAAGGTTAAAAATTGCACCAATTTCTTTTGCTATGCCATAAATAGAGTTGCAGTCCGCACGGTTTGGAAGCACGTTAACGTCTAACACAACTTCGTTTAAACCAAGCACTTCTGCCACTGGTGTGCCTGGCACACAATCTGGGGCTAAAATCAACAAGCCATCAACACTTGCACCTGGGTAAATGCTGTCGTTAATGCCTAATTCATCTCCACCGCAGAACATACCATTGCTGGCTACACCACGAAGTTCACCATTTTTGATGCAAGCACCACAAGGTAAATTTGCTCCGTCAAGTGCCAAAGCAACATTGTCGCCAACTTTCATATTTGTTGCATGTGTTACAATTTGTGTTTTGCCAAATCCATATGTGCATTGACAAACAACCAATTTGTCTGCATTGGGGTGGCGGGTTATTTCAGTGATATTTGCAACAACCACATGGTCAAGCCCTGCAGACTTATCAATAACTTCTTCCACTTCAAAACCAGCATCGGTTAAACCTTTAACCAAAGTTTTTAACTCTATGTTTGAAGTGTCTACGTAATCATTAATCCATGATAATAATACTTTCATTTTATTCTCCTTTGCCTGTTTACTACTTAAATTGTTCAATAAATCTCACATCGTACAATCGTATTATGCAATACGATGATACGTCCATAAGGTTTTAAATCATTTCAAATATTTTATTTGAACTGCTCTATAAACCTTATTTGTTTGATTGCGAATAAATCACAATGAAACTTCTGTTAGATTTCTTAAAAATTTAAATTACATAAATTTATTTAAATTGTTCAATAAATCTCACATCGTTTTCGAACATGACTTTTGCATTTGGAATTTTATAACGCATTTTTGGGAAACGGTCAAAACCAAAACCAAACGCGTAGCCACTATAAACATTAGGGTCAATGCCGTTCATTTCCAAAACATGTGGGTGAATCATACCTGCACCTAAAATTTCATATTGACCTGCACCTTTGCATGCTGGGCAACCTTTGCCTTTACATACGTTGCATTCTGCATCCACTTCAACACTTGGTTCAGTAAATGGGAAGAAACTTGCCCTGAATTTTGTTTTTGTTGCTTCGCCAAGATATTTTTTCAAAATAAGGCTAAGGTCATGTTTTAAATCAGCCAAAGAAACTTTTTTGTCAATATAAATACCTTCAAGTTGGTGGAAGGCTGGTGTGTGAGTTGCGTCTATTTCGTCTTTACGGAACACACGACCAAAACTGAACACTTTGAAAGGTGGTTTGATTTTTTCCATAGCTCTTGGTTGAGTATTGCTGGTTTGAGTACGCATCAAAATTTCTGGTGTGATATAAAGGCTGTCTTGCATATCACGGCTTGGATGGTCTTTTGGAACATTAACCAATTCAAAGTTGTATTTATCCAACTCAATTTCTGGGCCGTCAATTTGGCTAAAACCCATACCAGTTAAAATTTCACCCATACGGATAAAGTCGATTGTAACAGGGTGGAGTGCACCAATTTCGTCAGTGTTTGTGTCTAAAGTAACATCAATTTTTTCACTCATTAACTTTTCGTTAAGTTCAGCGTCTGCAAGGATTGTTTCTTTTGCATCAATCAATTGCTCAGCTTCGGTTTTAGCTTTGTTTAAAAGTTGCCCCATTTCTTGCTTTTGTTCTTTTGGAACATCTTTCATAAAGCGGAAAAGTTCAGTCAATTTGCCTGACTTACCTAAAACTTCAACACGCAAAGCCTGACATTTTGCACTGGTTTTAATTTCTTCAATTTTTTCTTTAACATAAGTTAAAATTTCTTTAATTTTATTTTGCATAATTTCTCCCTTTTAAAATAAACACCTTAATAGGTCAAATACCTTTATAAAAACAAAAAACGCCCTGCATCAGGACGAATAATTTTCGTGGTACCACCTAAATTTGTCGCAATCGCGCACATTTAAAAATTTTAAATCAATTTTCATTTCAATCTCTTTGAATAGTCAAAAGAAATGAAAATGTAAAATTTAAAACCGATTATAAATGATTTACACAATTGTAACCTTATTTCATTTTCACAGTTTTGTCTGGCTTGCCTTAATGATTTTCACCTTTACCAGCAAGCAACTCGAATGCTGAAATTCACACTCAATGCTGAACATAATTGCCTTTCAGCCAAGGGCAATCTCTCTAAAATGAAGCAAAGGTGCTACTGACACATTGTCATAGTTGTTATTAAGATGTTTGCAAAAACTTTGCAATATGATGTTATTTTAAATCAAAAAAAATATTTCGTCAACCAAAAATAAGAAATAGTTAAATAAAAAATAAGGAGGGCGGTGGTTGAAAGGAATGTTTAATTGTGATTAACAACAAACCAAATTTATAAGCAATGACGAAAAAATTGGCTTATTTAAAGTTAAGTTTTTTAATCTGCCTTAAATAATATAAATAAATCTTGGTTTTGCTTATAACTATGCATAATTTGTTTTTTGTTGAAATATTTAACAAGTTAAATATATTGATTTTTGTTTCTTTTTGTGGTACACTCAAAAAAAGAGGGATTATATGGCAGTTGTTTTATCAAATGAAACAAGTATTGATTTAAAAGATTTGAAAGGAAAACTATTTAACGAAATTTTTGTTAAAGCAACTTTTGCGGATAAAACCACAAGTTATGTTTCTTTTGCTGATCTGTGTGATTCAACTGGCAGAAAATATTTTCAACCTTCCACAACAACAGACCATGCAGAGTTATTTAACACTTTGCAAAAAAACCCTAACAATCTTTACATTCAAGTGGATGAAAATTCTGCAAAAAGGATTATCGCTTTAGATAAAGGTTTAATGTTTGAGCATACACAAGTTTCAACTGATTTATCAAATAATCAAGCAAAAAAAGTTTATGGATTGCAACAAAAAGTTGGTGTTGTTGAAACACAAAATAATTATAATCAAAACACCAAAGTTTTTGTAAAATTAACTGGTGATAATGATTTCCAACTTGTAGATGCAAAAGAAATTTATATATTTGTTGACGGAATATCTGTTTGCCTTGCAGAATTGAATGACCAAGCTATTTTAGATGCTATCAAAAACAACACCGCACTTGAAAATGTTAGAATGTATTTCCGCAATAGAGAGATTGCTGTTTTAGATAAGTCTAAATATGAACAAGAAACAGTTTTAAGGCAAGAAAAATACGAATATTTAAACCAAGATAATCAACAAGTCTTAGTACATCAAGGTTTGGATGATGACGTTTTAACCACTGTTGAAACTGGTGTTGTTAAACGCAAATATGTTGATTATGATTCAGCTGATGGAAAAGATTTGCGTGTTGTTCAAACACAAAAATACAAGATTGATGCAACACGTCAAGGCAATCATGTTTATGTAACTGATAAACAAGGCAAAGAATATTTTGTTGAAATTGAAAACTTGTTCACAGGCAACATTTCTTCCCCTCAAGCGATTGATATTGATTCATTTTTAACTTCACCTGAAGATAATTCAACCAACAACTATTTAAATTTTGTTGGCAAGCCTTTGTTGTTGAAAACTGGTTCAACATATATTGAACTTGCACCACTCACTTTTGAACAAGTGGTTAAGGTTTATAAAAACTCGACATACACTCCAACCATGGTTGATGACAAATCTGTTGTTGCTCAACCAGGGGTTTATCGTCAAACTGTTGACGGCAAGTATTTTGAAGAATCACAAATTCAACCTTTGTGCTATGATTATGCAGATGGTGATGCTAAATTTACTGATTATTTGTTCAATGTTAGAACAGCAAGCGGCAATCGTTCAATCATTGTGCCAAGGCAACAATTTATCAATAAAAGCCGTGTGCAAGTTAAGGTCAATAACAATGGCAAAACAGAATATGTTTATGTTGGCTTGACTGACGCTGTACGTCCACGTCAACTTGTAAGGGTAAATAAAACTGTGGAATCTTGCGCTGTTGTGCAAACAACAACCACACACAATCAAGTATACAATGATGCAGTGGTTATGAAAGATGTTAACAGCGATGATATCATTGCAAACGATACAACTGCTCAAGTTAAACAGCAATTTTTAGAAGACTATAAAGCAGGGAATTATGTTGTAAATTCAACTTTCAATCAATATGGTGAGATGATTGAATTTAGAGAAACCAGCAACCGCTTTATTATGACTGATTATATGGAAACCGTTGACCGAAACGGTGAAAATACATATTATCAAAACTTTAAATCTCAAACATTAACGCTTAAAAATGGTAAATTTGAAGGCAAAGCCACTTTTGATAGAAAACGTGCCAACAAAAGTTACACACAAGAAGCCAAAGGTTTTGCTTTAACAAGTTTGCAATTAATGTTTACACCTTTAGGGATTTTAACAATGGTTGCATTGCCAGCCTTGCCAGTGGTTTCATTTGCGGCAGCATTAAGCATCCCTGTTGCTAGAGTGGTGAACAGAATAAGAGAAAATGCATCGAAAGCTGGCGTTAGCAAAGCAGTTAAAGATCCACAATTAATTAACCGTGAAAAAACAGAGCAAACCATTTTTGAACAGGTTGCTGATTTGTTGAGACAAACTGAACTTAAATTTGATGAAGGCAAACAACAAGCAATTCAAAAAGATGGTGCAAATGCAACTTTCTCTCTTAATGAACAACAACTTGATGCAATAAGAGAATCCATGCTTTTGTTGCAAGAACAAATTGATGCAAACTTTGAAAAAGAAAATTCTTTCACTGTGCTTCATGTTGTGGACGGCAAAGCTGAAATCAATGCTCAAAATGCATATTTGGCACACAGATATGAAGAGATATTATTTGGTTTGAATGCAGAAATTAAAGGCTTAGAAAAACAAATAAAACGTGCTTCTGGTGTTGAAAAAGAGATTTTACAAGAAAGATTGAATGAAAAAATTGCTTCCCGTGAAGCAATGATGAATGATTACACACTTTCTTCAGCTGAATTGCCTGAAAATATCAAAGCAAAAGAAGATGCAACTGCATTGTTAACTGTTGCAAAGGCTATGATTATCACGAAATTTACAGATGTAGAATTGGATGAAACAACAAAACAATTTGTAAAAGATTTAAAAGTTGATTTTGCTAAACGTAAAATTAGATACAAAGGCAAAAATTATAATTCAGTGGCAGATTTGATTGCTGCTCAACCACAAATTGAACAAAACATTCAAACACTTAACGCTTTGGCTGAAAGGCTTGATATCACCGAACATAAAGATGTTAATGATAGAGCTCTCACCATGCCTGAAACAATAAAAGGCACAAAAGAAGTTTTAACTGAACAAGTTGATGAACTTGACAATGTTGCAGTTAATGAACAAACAGCTAATGTAGACAATGCTGCTGAACAAGAATTAAATCAGGAAGATCATGTTCTTCAAGTTGATGCGGCGGACGCTGAAAATCCAACGGATGAAAACGATAATCGCTTGGTTGAAAAATTGCTTCAAGACCTTGAAACAACAAGTGCAACTGAACAAGAGTTAAACACTCAACTTGAAAATCAAATGCAATTGATAGGTCAGTTATTGGAAAAAGAAAATTTGTCAGCTGAAGATGTGAATGCTCTCAATCAATTGGTTGCAAATTTAAATGCTAGTGCCAATGCTTTGAAGCAACAAATTGAAGATATCAATTCAACTTCAACAACAGCTGTAACTGGTGAAGATATCAAATCAAGGCTTTCAACTTCTTCACAAAATCTTACAACATTCACAACTAACCTTACAAAATGTGAAGAAAATATCACCAAGTTGCAAGAATTGGTTGCTAAAAAAGCAAACACCGAACAAACTGCAGAAATAGCAGAAAAAATAAACGCACTTCAAGTTATTGTTTCGGGCTATCAAAAACAAATCAGCCAAACAATTGAAAATATTGTGGCAACAATTGAAAATATTTCAAACACACCAAATGTTGACATAACTGAATATCAAACTGAAATTGTTGAATTAAAAACACAACTTCAACAAGCTGCAGCAAATTATAAAGAAGCTGACGAATTGTTCAATTTTGCAAGTGCAGAGTTGGAAAACACTGAAGCAAAAATAAAAACTTTGGAACAACAAAAAAATGAGTATGAAACAAAAGTTAACTCTTTAACAGTTGATAAACAAGGCTTAGAAACTAAAATAACTAAATTAGATGAAAGAATAGCAAACCTTGAAAGAAAGTTGGATGAAAAGCAACAATTGATTGATAGCCATGAAGGCAACATATATATTCAACTTGAAGAACTCAACAAATTAAAACAAGATTTAACTTTGGCACATGAAAAGCGTGAAGAGTTGGCACGTCAAGTTGATGATTTAAATAATCAAGTTGGCAAGTTGAGCCAACAAATTGAACAATTAGAAAAAGATAAAGCTGCGTTGGCTGAACAAGCTGAAAGGTTTGAACAAGCAAATATTAGGTTGGAAGAAATCAATAAACAACTTACAGAAAACAATCAGGCTCAAACAACAAAGATTGGTGAGTTAAACAGGATTGTTGAAAGTTTGAATAACGCTATTGAAAAAGCCGAAGAACAATTAAAAGTTCAAACTGAAACATTGAATGGCAAAGATAAACAACTTGCTGAAAATCAACAAACAATTGCTGCACGTGTGGCCGAAATTGAAAATTTGAAAAACAAATTAGCTGAAGTTGAAACAAAGCGTGATGAGTTGCAATCAGCGTATAACAATTCACGTGAAGAATTGGCAAAACAAAAACAAACATTTGAACAACAACTTGATGCAATTAGGTTGGAAATGGCTAAAAAGGATGAAACAATCCGTCAACTTCAACAAGAAACAAATCAATATAGGTTATTGGCACGTAGGTTGGCAGGTGAAAAACACTCAATTGTTCAGGCTGCTGAAGAAACAATTGCTGCAATTGACCAATTGCTTGAATCAAAGAAAGTTGGACAAAAACAAATTGACAGCATCAAAAATAAAATTGAATCAGGCAAACTTTATGGTTTGAAAACTGAAGTCGATGGTTTGGTTTCTTCAACTGAAGTGATGCTTAGCAAAATAAGGGTTAGTTATAACTCTGCTGAAAAAAGCATAGCATCATTAAAAGAACTTCAAACATTATTTGGTGATGAAGAGGATGAAGAATTGCGCACTGCTGTTGAAATTGCAACTCAAAAGATTGAATTGCTTGAACAAAAGCAAAAGCAATTAAAGCAATTTGAACAAGAAATAAAAGGCATTGCGGCAAACTTTGCAGATTTGAAAGAGTTTGTTAATGTTACAAAAGTTAAGGCCGATATTGAAAAGAACATGCTTGATGTTAGATTTGTATCAGGCTTAAATCCAATTGAAGCAGATGTGAAATTCTTGGCTTTAACCATTGGCAACTTTAAGAATGCGGTAAAACAATTGAAAGCTCTTCAAGCGGGCATTGGTGGCAGGCAAATGGAATTTGACACTGGTAAATTGCAAGAAGAAATTGCAAAAAATATTCAAGCTTTGCAACAATTTATAAAAGCAAATTACAATGTGTTCAACCTTTGCACAAATGAAGCCGTAAAAGAAAAATATTACGATAAAGTTTCAAGCTATTCAAAATATGACCATAGTGTTGTGTTTACAATGCCGAATAGTGCAAAACACAATGGCGGTGAAGATCCAACTGTTGATGATGGTTTGCACAATTAAAAATTCAAATTGTAAAACGTTTAGTTGACTTTTTGCTAAAATAATTTATAATATTATTAACAATCAAGTTGTGCATTTTAAAGTGCTAACAAAGATTGAAACATTCCAATAAGCAAAGTGGCGATTTGCTTGGAGGCGCTAAAATGGCGTCCGTATGCCTTGCGATAAAAGGTTTTAAAGTGGGTTAACAACCAATTAGGGTGGAACCGCGGTTTCTAATAATCGTCCCTATGCAAAGTTTTTGCGTAGGGATTTTTCTTTATGATTAATAATTATCATTATATAAATATATAATACAAATTATTATAAAGGTAGGATAGAAAAATCATGGAAAATCAATGCAAAAAGAATATAAAAATTGCTTTAATTATTACGGGAACTATATTTGTGATAGGCGTGATATTGCTTGGCCTTGGTCAAATGATTCCACATGTACCGCTATTCATTGCTGGTTGCGTGGTTGCTGGTGTAGGCTTTATTCCGTTGATAATCGTTGCAATTATTGCTTATTTAAAGCAAGGTTAAAAAATTTTCAAAAAGATAAGGAGAAATTATGGGAGATTTTAACAAAATTGTTAATTTATGTAAAAGCAGGGGGTTAATTTTCCCTGGCAGTGATATTTATGACGGGCTTGCAAACACTTGGGACTACGGCCCTGTTGGTGTTGAACTTAAAAACAACATCAAACGTGCTTGGTGGAAAAAATTTGTGCAAGAGAGCCACAACAGCTTTGGCATTGATGCAGATATTTTTATGAACAGCAAAGTTTGGGAAGCAAGTGGCCACACTGCAAGTTTTTCAGACCCTAAAATGGATTGTAAAAGTTGTAAAACACGCCACCGTGCTGACACACTTATTGAAGCACACAGCAAAGGCACAGTTAATGCTGACAAAATGACAAATGAAGAAATGGAAGCTTACATTGCTGAACATCATGTTTGTTGCCCTAAATGTGGCAAATGTGATTGGACAAGCATTCGTAACTTTAACCTTATGTTCTCAACTTCTCGTGGTGTAACAGACGATAGCCAAAACTTGATTTATCTTCGCCCTGAAACAGCACAAGGTGAGTTTGTAAACTTCCTTAATGTGCAACGCAGCATGCGTGCAAAAGTGCCTTTTGGCATTGCACAGATTGGTAAGGCATTCCGTAACGAAGTAACACCAGGCAACTTCACTTTCCGCACAATTGAATTTGAACAAATGGAACATCAATGGTTTTGCAAACCAGAAGATAGCATGAAATTTTACGCTGACTACAAAAAGAAAGCAATGGACTTTTTGTTAAGCCTTGGCTTTAATCCAGAACATTTGCGTTATCACGACCATGACAAACTTGCGCACTATGCAAAAGCTGCTTGTGATATTCAATATTTGTATCCTATCGGCTGGGAAGAACTTAATGGTATCCACCACCGTGGAGATTGGGATTTAAGCCGTCATCAACAATATAGTGGCAAATCAATGCTTTATATGGACCCTTACACAAATGAAAAATATATTCCAAATGTTGTTGAATATTCAATTGGCGCAGACCGTTTAACTTTGGCTGTTATGTGCGAAGCATATGAAGAACAAAAATTGGAAGATGGCGAAACACGTGTTGTCATGCACTTCCATCCAGCACTTGCACCTTATAAAGTTGCAGTTCTTCCTTTGCAAAAGAATTTAGGTGAAAAGGCAGAAGAAATTTACCGCGAACTTAGCAAACACTTTATGGTAAGTTATGACGAAGCAGGGTCAATCGGTAAACGCTATCGCCGTCAAGACGAAATTGGCACACCTATGTGCGTTACAATTGACTTTGATACACTTGAAAATAACACTGTAACAATGCGCGACCGCGATACAATGCAACAAATCCGTTTGAGCGTGGACGAACTTGTCGCTTATGTTGAAAAGCAAGTTGCTTATAATTAGGCATAAATATCTAAACTAATGAATAACTAATGCAATTTTCTGTTGTGATTTAAAATTCAGTTTTCAATTGTAGATTTTAATAAATATATTGCATTATATTTTATGTTTTAAAATCTTTTGCGTTTGTTGGACAACAATTTGATTTAATTGATATTGATAACAAAAAAATCCACATTTTAGTGGATTTTTTTATGTTTATGTTAGTTTGTTAATATTTAATCAATAGCGATTTGTTAACTATTTTTTATACCTTGCGCCGCAAGCATCACAACTTGTGGTATCTTTTCTAAGCATAGCACCGCAGTATTCGCAGAACAAAGGCTCTTCCTTTTTCTTTGAAATATTTGACAATTTTTCAAGAATGTCTGCGTTTTGATCTTCATTGTTTTCAGCATCGTCAAGTTCATCTAAAGATTTTTTAATTTCGCGTGCAGATTCAAATGGTTTTGAAGTTACTGTTTTAACAATGCCAAAAGTTGCGATGCTGCCAAAAACACTCAAAAAGCCAAATCCACCAGCTATCATCATTATGCCACTGACTTCAGCTTTTGATTGTTTAGAACTTGCTTCAAACCAACCTGGTTCGTTCATTTCTGGCACATACATTTCGTTTGCTTTTTTAACTTGAGCAATACCAATAAAGCCAATCACAATACCAACAACAAGTGGTATAAGCCACAAAAAATTTAAAACTTTCTTTTTCATAATCTATTTCACCTAAATTATTTAATATTGACACTTGCGACAATGTCAACTGACACTTCTTTTATAAGTTGCAAAGTGATTTTATAATCACCAACACCTTTGATTGTTGGAAAATCTTTAATTTGATTTTTTTCAATTTTAATTTCGTCAGCAGCCAAAGCTTGCAAAATTTCTTGCTTTGTTATTGAACCAAATGCCTTACCGTTTGCACCAACGTTAAGTGTGAAAGGGTAAACTTTGCCTTTAATACGGTTTGCAATTGCTTGATATTCTTTAACCAATTCGCCATGGTGGAACGCTTTTGCTTCAACTTGACCTTTGTGGTCATTCAAAGCACTGGCTGTTGCTTCTTTTGCAATGCCTTGGCGAATAAGCACATTGCTTGCATAATTTGGATTGACGTCAATAATATCGCCTGCTTTGCCTTTGCCTTTGAGGTCTTTAATCAAGATTACTTTCATTTTCTTCCCCTTTATTGCTAAATTCTTTTAAATTTTCATTGTAAGTGTATGTAAAATTTTTAATACATAAATTGCTCCAGCTGTCAAAATCTTTTAACAAGCATTCGATGGCGTCAGCATATTCAGTTTTGTTCATTGCTGCTTCAACTTGCTTGATAAACCTTTTTTTAGATTTCAAACATTTTGTGCGCAAACCTAAAAAATTGCTTGATTTACCTGCTGATGCAGTATAAAGTTGGCTCAGCACTTGCACAAAATTGTTGTCTTTAACAAGATTGCACAAGTTGTTGTAGCTTTTGAGTGTTTCTTCATAATAAACAGAATTTACAAACACAAGTTTCTCCTATATTCAAATAATAGCAAAAATAAATTTGGTTGTCAAATCAGTTATAGGTATTAAATATGCTAAAGGTTAGGTTTGCAATGATTAAATTTGTGCAATTTGGCAATATTTATATTGTAAGTTTTAATCATAAAAAAGATAGCATGGCAACAGTAGAAGGTGAAGGGAGTAGTTATATGGATGTGATGTGCAGAAAATATAGTTGTGTTTATAATAACAAAGCCAAATGTGATCGTAAAAATTTAAGTGTTGATAAAAATGCAGATTGTGGAGATTTAAAACTGGACAAAACAAAACTTGTTCCAGACGTTTCACGCGATATGTTTGAACATGAACCAGATGTAGCCCCTTTTCATCATTGCAAAACAATGAATATATCATGCAAAGCCACAGATTGTATTTTCAACAAAGAAGGCGAGTGCTTTTCCAACGGAATATTTGTTGGCAGCGAACAGATAAAAGCGCCATGCAATTCTTTTGTGGAAAAATAATTTAAAGAAGTTTTCAATTGCGTAACGAATATTTTTTAGGCTTTCATTATTTTTAAAAATTATATATAAAATTAAATCCTTATTGCAGCAATCTGCCTTTTATTTTTTTCGATATTATATAAAGTTGACTTAAATCATTTAAACTGCTATAATTAAGCCTATAAAAAGGATAAATTATGGCAGAATTTAACCACATTGAAGTTGAAAAAAAGTGGAAAAAGTATTGGGACGAACACCAAACATTTAGAACCGATGTTTGGGATTTTTCACGTCCTAAATTTTATGCATTGGACATGTTTCCTTATCCATCAGGGGCAGGGTTGCATGTTGGGCATCCTGAAGGGTACACAGCAACCGATATCATAAGTCGTATGAAACGTATGCAAGGCTATAATGTTTTGCATCCAATGGGCTATGATAGTTTTGGTTTGCCAGCCGAACAATACGCTATTGACACTGGCAACAATCCAGTTATTTTTACTGAAAAAAACATTGATATTTTTACAGGACAACTTAAAAACATAGGTTTGTCTTATGACTGGGATAAAGAAATCCGCACAAGCGATCCTAAATTTTATAAATGGACACAATGGATTTTTAAACAAATGTATCTTGATGGGCTTGCAAAATGTGTTGATATGCCTGTTAACTGGTGTGAAGAACTTGGCTGCGTGCTTGCTAACGATGAAATTATTGATGGTAAAAGTGAACGTGGCGGTTATCCAGTTGTTAAAAAGAACATGAAACAATGGGTTATCGACATGCCAAAGTATGCTGAAAAATTGCTTGCGGGGTTAGATACTATTGACTGGCCAGAATCAACAAAAGCAATGCAACGCAACCGCATTGGAAAATCAACTGGTGTAGAAGTGGACTTTGAATTGGTTGGTGGTGGCAAATTTTCAATTTTCACCACATGTATTGAAACAATTTATGGCATAACTTTCATGGTTGTTGCACCTGATAGCAAGTTGGTTGACAGCCTTAAACCACGCATTAAAAATTGGGCAGAAGTTGAGCAATATCGCCGTCAAACTGAAAAGCTCAGTGATTTGGAGCGTACTGAACTTAATAAGGGTAAAACTGGTGTAAAGTTGGAAGGCATTTATGCAATAAACCCTGTCAATGGCAAACAAGTGCCAGTTTTTGCAGGTGATTTTGTGCTTGCAAGTTATGGCACAGGTGCAGTTATGGCAGTGCCAAGCCATGACCAACGTGATTTTGAATATGCAGTTGCACACAATATTCCTATGATACAAGTTATTGACGGAGCGGATGTAAGCAAACATGCTTTTGAAAAACAAGATTATTTAAGCAAAGGGAAAAAACTTATCAACAGTGAAGAATTTACTGGTTTGACAGTTGAACAAGCAAAAGAAGCAATCACTGATAAACTTGTTAAGATTGGCGTTGCACGCAAAACAGTGAATTACAAATTACGTGAGTGGATTTTTGCGCGTCAACGTTATTGGGGCGAACCAGTGCCTATTGTGCATTTTGCAGACGGCACAACAAAAGCCCTTGAAGATAGTGAATTGCCACTTGTTTTGCCAGAATTAGACGATTATAAACCAGCAAAAGATGGCAATAGTCCTCTTGCAAAAGCTGATTGGTGGGTTAATGTTACGGTGGACGGCAAACCAGCAAAACGTGAAACTAACACAATGCCAGGCAGTGCTGGTTCAAGTTGGTATTTCTTGCGATATATTGACCCTCACAATGACAAAGAGTTTGCAAATCAAGAATTGCTTAAACACTGGCTTCCAGTTGACCTTTATGTTGGTGGTCCAGAGCATGCGGTTGGTCATTTGATGTATGCACGTATGTGGAATAATTATTTGTTTGATAAGGGCCTTGTTCCAGTTAAAGAACCTTTTAAAAAACTTGTGCATCAAGGTATGATTTTGGGTGCAAATGGCATAAAAATGGGCAAACGTTATCCACAATTCGTGGTTGATCCAAATGTCATTGTTGAAAAGTATGGGGCAGATACTTTGCGCCTTTATGAAATGTTTATGGGCCCTCTCCAAGAAAGTAAACCATGGGACGATAACGGCGTTAATGGTGCGAGCAAGTTTTTGGATAGAGTATGGCGCTTGTTGCATGAAAAACCAATTTTAGATAAAGAAAACACCAATCTTGATGCAATATATAATGCAACCGTTAAAAAGGTTACCGATGATTACGAAACACTTAACTTTAACACAGCAATCAGTCAAATGATGATTTTTGTAAATGCGGCAGTTAAAGAAGAATATTTGCCAAAAACCATGGCAGAAGGCTTTGTTAAATTGCTAAATCCAATTTGTCCATTCATAACTGAAGAATTGTGGGCAGATTTTGGACATAACGAAACCATAGCATATGAGCCATGGCCAACGTATGACGAAAGCAAAATGGTTGTAAACACCATTGAAATTCCAATCCAAGTAAATGGTAAATTCCGTGGTAAAATAACAGTTGGAAAAACATCAACTGAAGAAGAAATCAAAGCCAAAGCTTTGCAAGAAGTTTCAACTTATGTTGCAAATGGCTATAAAAAAATCATTTATGTTCCAGGCAGAATTTTCAACATCGTTGTTTAGTTACTCAAATTAATATAAAAAAATAAGTTACTTTTTAAATAAAGTAACTCTATATGCAGAGATGTCGGAGTGGTCGAACGAGCACGATTGGAAATCGTGTGATGTTAACAGCATCCATGGGTTCAAATCCCATTCTCTGCGCCACAACTCGAAAGCACAAGTTTAAGCAACTTGTGTTTTTTTTCAAAAACACAAAGGGTTGCCCATCACTTGGCTTTCTCGTATCCCCTTCAAACCCACTTTGTTTGGCTTTGTGGGGACCCCATTTACTGTGCTCGGCTTTTCCTTAACCTTTCCACAATCAAGTTGTGGCGGGAGCCTTATTTAATTATTGGAGTTTTTTCTTGTTTATGTAATTTGAACCCGAGGGTTCAACCCTTGTCGGGCTGGCCGCAACAAGTTGCTCCCTTCGCTACGCTAAAATTTGCCCATTTGGGCAAGTTTTTTAACGCTGCTCACCCATTCTCTGCGCCAAAATAAGCACAAGTTTGAGCAACTTGTGTTTTTTGTTGGAGAAATTGTTGGTTGTGTGATATAATTAAAAAAATTATTGGGGTGAAGCATGGATGTAATTAAAGAAATTAAAGACACTGCAAAGTTTAAACCAGTTTTGTGCTTGTTTGATACGGATTAAACATGTGTTGAATATGGCTCGGGTGAAAAAGCACAAATAATGGCAAACAAAAAAGATTTTTTTAAATTTAAACGTCCATTAAAATCTATTTTGAAAAAGATGAAAATTTTAAGCAAAACAAAAAATATTAGGGTTGGCATACTTTCAAATTGTTATTTTGAAGAGCAACGCCTAGACAAAATTTTTTGGCTTAAAAACAATGCACCTTTTATTTGTCAAAATGATATCCACATTGTGGTTTTAAACAATGAAACTTACACAACCGACACAAAGGATTTTATCAAAGCTAACTACATCAAACAAATTGCCGCGCCAAATGAAAAAGTGTTTTTCTTTGAAGACTCGCACAATATCATAAAAGCAACCAGCAAAGCATTGCCAAATGTTAAAGTTTGCCATGTAAGTGAATTAATTTATTAGGGAGATTTAAATGCAACAAACAAATTTAAACATTGTTTTGGATAGGATATTTGAAAAAATTAAAGTTTTGTTTAAAGATGAAGACACAGGGCATGATATTGGGCACTTAAAAAGGGTTTTGAACAATGCTTTGACCATTCAAGAAAAAGAAGGTGGGGATAAATATGTTATTTCAGTTTCTGCTCTTGTACATGATGTTCACAGATTAATGGCGCATTCTTTGGGAAGATTTGTTTCACCAAAAGAAAGTATCCCAGAAGTTGAAAAAATTTTATGGGAGTGTGATGTTGATTCCGATAAAATATACCAAATTTTAGAAACTGTTAAGTATCATGAAAATAAAAAGGCAAAAAATATTCCAATTGAGTGGCAGGTTTTGCAAGACGCAGACGCTTTGGACGCATTAGGGACAATTGGTTTGAAACGTACTTTAAAATATTGCAAAACAGAAAATATTCCAATTGTTAATAAAAATTATAGTTTGGATTGCAAACAATACGTGCCAGATATCAATCCAATTTCCACATGTCATTATATTTCCAGGACTATGATTCCAAACGGAGAAAATATGCACACACCAACTGGTCAAAAAATGGCGAACAGAAGAATTAAAATTTTAAAAGATTTTGTTGATTCAAAATTGGCTGAATAGTGAAAACTTAAACATTCTAAATTTAAAATTTTGATATACTATTGATTTTTTAACATTAAGGTGATATAATTATTTGTAATAAACAAACCTACTTTTTATAAGGAGTGATTATGGCAAATTTAAATTTATATAAATTCTTTTGTTGTGTGGCAGAAGAAAAAAACATTTCAAAGGCAAGTGAAAAATTGTTTGTTTCTCAACCTGCTGTTTCATTTTCAATCAGGGAATTGGAGCAAGAATTAGGGCAACAACTTTTCATTCGCAAAAGCAAGGGCGTTGAATTAACAACATTTGGTCAAGTTTTGTATAATCAAGTTAAAGATGGCGTAACGAAGTTTGAGCAAGCGGAAATTTTGGCAAAGCGTTTTAGCAAATTGGAACAAGGCATTGTTAGGCTTGGTGCAAGCACTTCAAACGTAAATCAAGTGTTGCTGGAATATCTTTCCAAATTTGCAAGTATCTACCCTAATATACAAATTGTTATGGAACGTGGCAGTAAGGACCAGTTGTTGGAAAAACTTAAAAACAATCAACTTGATATGATTTTTATTGATAAAACCAACAAGACGGACGAATTTAAAACAATCAAACAATTCAATGTGGATTATCAACTGATAGGCGATAAGCAGTATAAAGAAAAGTTTTCAGACAGCGACATAGACTTACAAAACTTTCCTGTTGACGATTTAATGTTGCCAAGCACAAACAACAATTCAAGAATTACAATTGACAATTATTTTGCAAAACACAATATTCACTTTTTGCCAAAATATGAGTTGGACAATTATATTTTGCTTTATGAATTTGTTAAAAAAGGTTTTGGTATTGCATTTGTCAATATTGAGTATTATAAACAAGCGGTTGAAAATGGCGAAGTTTTTGTGTTGTTTGACAACTTTTCAATCCGTGCGCGCGAAATTGTGTGTTTAACAAACAACCAACCAACCAATCCAGCTGTGGACAAATTGGTTACTATCATTAACAACAATTAATTCTTTTTCTAAATCTACACAAAAAAATCACATTATAACCTTATATTTTATAAGCAAATTAAATACAATTGTTTTATAATGTTTTATAACTACAATTAATTAATACGATAATTGAAACAATCAAATTAAAAAACAAAAAAGCCTTTCAAATAAAAGGCTTTTTTATTGTGGTCATCAACAACAAATTTATAAAAAGTAAATTTTTTAAGAATGAATTTATCAACCATAAATCTTACGAAAAGCAAAACAAAATTTGCAATTATAAAATTATTATGAAACTAAAATATTAACAACTAAAATGTATATAGTGAATGCATAATTTATTGGTTTAAAGCAAATGCGCGTATATCGATACATTAAAAATTATTGTTTTGTAACTAGATTAAAATTTTTACAAACTTGCTGTGTTTTGGTTTGAGCTATTGTTGTTTAAAAAACTCATAATATAGTCCGTGTAAGGTTTTTCTTGATTTTGTGCAAATTCGGTTTTGTTTTGGTATGTGCCAATAGATTGTTCATATTTTTCAACTTTTTGGCTTAACTCTTCATAACTATCGGCTTTAATCAATGTGCCAAGGTATGTGTAATATAAATAATCGTATTCATGATTAAAGTATTCCACAACAACCATAACACCAGTTGTGTAAACCATGCCGCGCACATCATACACTTGTGCACCAAGGTCGTCCAAGCCGCGTTTGTAAGCGTCCACTAAAATTGAGCCATCATTATTAACAAACATAACTCTAACTGAAAATTTTGTAGACTTTCTAAGTAATGCACCTGATGGATAAATGCTGATTTCGTCTTCAGGGCCAAGGTCAAAGTCCACTGTTTTAAAATCGTTGCCGTCCGTAACTTGCAAACGTTGGTTAAATAAGCAATCGTACAAAATCCTAAAGTTTTTGTTTTTAGATGAGTTTAAAAATTCCATATTTTTCTCCTTTTGATGTTAACATTATAATACTGTGCAATAGAGATGTAAACAACAAAAATTTTATACATGATATAAGCAATGATTATATTTTTGATAATGATTGTGTTGATATATATTTTTTAGTTCACGTTATAAAATCTTAATATTTTGTGCTTTTCTTGTCAGCTTTGGCGTTGATATCTGCCGTTATTTAAATCTAACTTTTAAGTTAACTTGACTTAAATGATAAATAAAGTTATGATTGATTTATGCAAAACAAAAAGTTAAGTTATAGTGAAATATTTAAACTTTCACCAAGCCAGTTTGATTATAAAGATAATCTTTTGCCGTCTGCTATTTTAGGCTTGTTCCAAGATATAGCAAGTGTGCATGGTGAACTGATAGGTGTAGGTTTTGAGACAATGGTTAAAAAAGGCATGTATTGGGTAACAATACGCACTAAATATGATGTTTTATCTCAAACAAAACCTTATCAACAAGTTATTGTGGAAACATGGCCACACATTAAAGGCAGAGTTGATTTTGACCGTGATTATCTTGTTAAAGATTTGTCAGGTAACACCCTTATTAAAGGCACAAGCAAATGGTGTGTAATTTCAACCACCACACGCAAACTTGTTTTACCAACTGCTGTGGAATATCCAAAAGATTTGGAATATGAAACAAAAGTGAATTATGAAGATAGATTTACAAAAACGGAAGCAGTGCAACCAAAAGAAAAACCAGATTTTAAACACATTGTGCTGTTAAGTGAAATTGACCACAACAAACATTTAAACAATGTGCATTATGCTGAATATGTGTTTAATAGTTTAACTGGCGCAGATTTAACACATATGCAAATCAATTATATTGCGGAGTGCAAACTTGGTGAAGAAATCTATATTTACACCAACCACACAGAAGAAGGGCATTTTGTTTCAGGTTATGTGAATAATGAACTTAAATTTTCCGCCTTTGCAAAATAGCAAATTGACCATCTTTAATTCTCTATATATTTTGGCGTTTTGGTGCACTAAAATAGTTTAACAGTTAAGTTAAAAAATAAAAAACGGCATTTATTGTTGCCGTTTTTTTGCATATTGTGTTTTTAATTCTATTGTTCTTGTTTAATAGTTGTTGTGGTGGTATTTTCAGCTTGCTCAGTGTTGTTGAAAGATTGTTCAGTTAAATATTCCAATGGTCTGTTATAGAAACTTTCATATATTTGTTTGTTAAAATCAAAATTTGCTTTGCTTAAATATTCAATATTCTCTTTTAAACTCAATTCAGCTTTAGGGTATATAGGTTTACCTATATGGAATATGAATTGCTTTTTAGCTGTTCCGTCTTTACGCTTTTTTAAGTCTTTAAAAGTGAAAAAGCCTGGAACAATTGGAACATTAAACTTGCTTGCATAATAATATGCACCTGGCATAACTGGTCTTGGCTTTTCATAGCACCACCATAATGCACCTTCAGGGTAAAAGACAATCATTTTTTTCTTTTCAAGCAATGTTTCAATAGCACGCATTAAGTTACGCATACATTTTGGGCTTTCACTAAATGGAAGTGTGCCACAAGCACGAAGGATAGAACCAAACAAACCATAATAGTTGTTAAATTCGCCAACAGTGTAATAAGTTTTTCTGCCATGGGTTGCTTGCTTAACTAGGGCACAGTCAATATCGTGGATATGGTTGGTTGTTAAAATACAACCTTGACCTTTAACCAACTTTAAATTTTTTCTGCCTTCCACTTTTAGGTGGAACATTTTGCCAAGCAACCAACCGGCAAAGCCAAATATCGGCAAGGTTAAAAAGCTGCCAAGTTGTTTAAAAAGGCCTTTTCGAAGATAGTCGTATTCAGGCGTAACTTTTTTTATGCGTGTGTTTGGTGGTTGCACGTGAGAGTTAAAGTCCCCAGCACGTTCTTTAATTTCAATTTCTTGTAATATCTCTGTTTTTTTCATCACATCTTTATCCTTTCAACGTGATCCCAATTAACTTGATATTTTTTGTTTGCAGTTTTAAAGAAAATAACAACATATTCAAAAGTGATGGCCGGCCCCAAGAACACAACGGCCAATTTTTCTTTAACTGACATTTTATTTGTTTCTTTATCCGCGCAAACAGTGATTAAGTTGAATATTGCAATAACTGCGTAAATAAGCAAGATCATCAGTGCGGAATAGAATATTGCTTTAACAGCAAGTGTGGATTTTAAACAACACAAAACAATAAAGCTTACAAGATAGGTGATTGCAACCAAGCAGGTTAGAATAATAAACATATAAACTGGGGCAAGTTCATAAAGATATCTAAAATAGTCTGTTCTAACTTTGCCTTGTTTAAAGGTTTTGTTTAACAGTGCTTTGCGGTATTTTTGATTGTTTGCAAAATAACCTTTCAACCAACGATAGCGGCGTTTATTATATTCTTTGTGGCTGGTTGGCTCTTCTGAATAAAGCAAAGCGTGTTCATAATATAATTGTTTAAAATCGTAAAGCATTGTGTGAATGCCAACTTCAACATCTTCGCAAAGAGATTTGAAAGGGAAACCTTGATATTTTTCCAAAAATCTTTGGCTTATCATCATACCTTGACCGCAAATAGCCAATGCTTCGCCGTGGTCTGATTTATATTTGTTGCCCAAAGTGTCAATGCTGGTGTAAGTTAAAGCGCTTAAATTTGCATATAAAGTGCGGTGTGATTTGTTGCCAGTTTCCCAGTTTTTTATCAGTTTTTTGCCAATAACGACATCAGCGTTTGTTACAAGGGCGTTGTTCATTTCTTCAATAAAATGCTCTTCCAAATATCCGTCAGCATCTAAAATGATGTAAGAAGCATAAACATTGCCTTTTGTTGCAAGGATATGCTTAAACAAGCAATCCAATGCATCGGCTTTGCATTTTTGGTTAGGCTCAACAACATAGTCAAATTCACCAAGTTTTTCTTTTGCTATTTGAAGGGTTGGGTCGTCAGCACGGTCAACAGCAATAAATATATCATAATTTTGTTTATCATAAGTTTGCCTATTAATGCTGTCTAACAACATACCAATACATTCACTTTCATTTTTGGCAGGGATAACCAATGCAATTTTGTTTTTAACAGGGTTAACCAACTTTTTTTGTTTTTTAAAGCCATAGCACCAACAAATGATTTTAGGTATATATAAAAGCAATATCAAAAAAGATAAAGCAAGATAGGTGAACATAATAATTTGCAAAAAATCCATAAATTCTGTTTCCTTTTGGTAGTTTAACCAATTGTGGATATAACATTTAACTTTAACAAATCGGTGATAAAAAAGGGTTAAAAACCTTGCCTTTTATTTGGGTTTGCAATGTTAGATGTTAAAAAACACGATTTTAATTTGTTTAAATTAAAATTATTATATCTGATTGATTAAAAAATTCAAAGCAATTTTCGACATTTTATTCTAAACTTCACGCAAGCCAAATTATACAAAATTCTAATGCTCTATTTTTAAGAGATTTAATATCGTTTGTTTTTAGAATTGATATATGTTAGAATGAAAATATGAAAAAGAAGCATTTAGTTAGAAAAGTTTTTATTTGGATTTTAAGTGTTTTGCTGGTTGTGTGCGTTGGGTTTGGCGGTTATGGCCTTGCAAGATACATTCGCTTTAAAAAGGCGGACGGGTCAACACTTTGCACAAAAGCAGATAATATTGTTATGATGATTGGCGATGGAATGGGTTTCAATCATTTGGAAGTTGCAAAGGCATATCTTGAAAAGGAAGAATTGGAAATGCAAAAATTGCCAATAAAATCCGCATCAAGAACAGATTCTTTAACGCCATTTGCACCTACAGATAGTGCGGCAGGGGCAACTGCACTTTCAACTGGCAACAAGGTTTTTAACAGCAATGTTGGACGTTTAAATGGTAAGGATTTAGAAAATATTTGCGAAATTGCCAAAGCTCAAGGCAAAGGTGTGGGCATTGTTTGCACAGATTCTTTAAGTGGTGCAACTCCTGCAAGTTTTTCGGCACATGCTGATGCTCGTGGTGAAGAACAAAAAATTATAGCAGACCAAATTTCAAGTCAGGTCGATATTTTCTTGGGCAGTGGTTATTCAACATATGTAGAGTATAAAACACAAATTGAACAAGCCGGATTTTTGTTTACCAATCAATTTGAAAATCTCAGTTTGACCGAAGATAGAATATTTGCAAGTTTTTCATCAATAGCAAATGATAATTATACAAGTGAAACTCCAAGTTTACAAAGTTTGGCAGAGTTTGCTATGGAGTTCCTTTCAGCAAAATATCCACAAGGATATTTCTTAATGGTTGAGGGGAGCCATATTGATAAGCGTAGCCACAAAAACGATATTTTTGGTATGGTGGATTATTTGCGAGAGTTTGATAAAACCATTGCCGCAGTTAAATCAAAATTAATTGAAAACAACAAAGATAATTTGTTGATAGTTACGGCTGACCACGAAACTGGTAATTTGCAATATAACGGAGAAACTAAAACTCAAATCGGCAATCATTTGTATAAATCTACTGGGCATACTGCCAAAGATGTGCCAATATTTATTTGGGCGAACCAAAGTTTTAAAATGCCAAAAAGGGTGGAGAATACTGCATTGTTCTATTTGATGAAAAATTCACTTTTAAAAACTGCATAATTTAAAAAAAACAAAATTGATTTGTTATTTGTCTTGTTGAAAAATTAAAAAGATTTAAACATTTTAATTTTTTAATTAAAGTAAATTTAAAAATAATTTAAAATACAACAAAATACACAAAAACAACTTATATTTTGTTTTTTTTATTTATTTTTTTAGCCCGCTTTTATTTTGCTTTAAGTGTTATGCTGGTTGTATGGAAAAAGTTGAAGTTAAAAAATCTGGTTTTTTAAGTGTGGCAAAATACTGCGCACTGTTTTTTGTTTGTTTGGTTTTAAGCAATGCAAAGGTCAATGGAATAAGCCCATTTTTATTTGCGTTTTTATTTGCGTGTGTTTATGTTGGATTGGAAGAAAAAGTTATGGCAGCTTTTGTGCTGGGCTCTGCCGTGATTGTTGATTTCAGTTTGCAAGCGTTTTTGATTGCGATAACTTCGGTTGCGGTTTGCTTAATCAATTATTACATTCACCGCTTGGCAAAACATAAAATAAAACTAATAACCAACTTTTGTGTTTACTTGGTATCGCTTGCCACATATGTCTATTACAATTACACAAATGTGTGGCTATTATGTGGCTATTTGATTCTTGGCTTAATCTCACTTTATATTTTCACAGTGGTTTGTCAGGTTATGGTGCTAAGGAAAAACTGCTTCAAACTCACCTTGGACGAAAGTGTTTGTTTTTTATTTGCTGTGGCTCTTTTAGGGCTGGGGCTTGCACCAGTTAATCTTTATGGATTTGCGGTTTACAAATTGGTGCTGATGCTTACCATTTATTTATCAGTAAGTATTGGCAGCCCTGTGTTGACATATGCTTTAACTTTGGCTTTTGGAGTTGGAGTGTCAGTTGGATTAAACAACCTTATGCCAGTGGCAGAGTTTGCTTGTTTAAGTTTGCTTTGCAGTATGTTTTTAAGCCCTAACAAGTTTAAAATTGTTTTATCTTCACTGCTAGGTGCTGTTTTTATTGAACTATATTTTGTAGGAGCAAACTATGATTTACTCTATAATTTGTTGCCTATTGCAAGTGCTGCGGTTGTGTTTATATGTATACCACAAAAAGGGCTTAACAGTTTGGCTGATTTGGTTTATGTTAAGAAAAGTGAACTTACAAGCCGCAATCTTATCAACACCACAAGGCGAAATATTCACAAACGTATGAGTGAATTAAGCAACATTTTTTTAGAGATGAAGCAAATACACTTAAACATGATAAAAAAAGATTTAACGCATGCAGAATTGGTTGCAATGTTATCACGTGAAATCACTTCAAGTTGTTGCCGTGATTGTTTAGACAAAAACCGTTGCACAAGGTCGTTAGGCAGTGAAAATCCAAGCAATTTAGAAAGTTTAATTGAAGTGGCACTCAGCAAAGGAAAAGTGAGTTTGTTAGATATTCCAGCGGGGCTTACAAATAGGTGCGGAAAAGTTAACAATTTAATTTCGCTTGTCAACCGATTGGCTGATGAGTATAGGCAGTATAAAGGTATGGTTGCAGATGTTAATAATGTGAAATATCTGCTGGCTGACCAAATGGGAGCGGTGTCTAGATTGTTGCTTGACATTGGTGATGAAATTGACACAAACGTAACTTTTGATATTGCACGTGAAAACAAAATCATCTCTCGCTTGCTTAACCACAATGTTGAGTGCAAAGAGGTGCTTTTGTACACTGAAAAAAACCAAGAGATGAACGCTATGCTGATTGTTAAAAGCGGTGAAAAGGATTTATCAATTATTGAAAAGGTGTTAACCGAAGTACTTAAAACACCTATGCAAATTTTTGCAATCAAACCTATGGAAGAATCTGGCTTTAACGCTATCAGTTTGCGCAAACAGTCTAAATATGATTGTGCGTTTGGTTTGGCAAGTTGTTGCAAGGCTGGCAACGAAGAAAGTGGAGATTGCCACAGCATTATTCGCCTAGGCAAAGATAAATTTTTGTTAGCCCTGTGTGATGGTATGGGGGCAGGCAAGTCTGCACATCAAATGAGTGCTATGACATTAAGCCTTATTGAAAATTTTTACAAAGTTGGATTTGAAAATGATGTCATTTTGGAAAGTGTTAACAAATTGCTTGCAATAAATAATCAAGAAAATTATTCAACGCTTGACGTCTGCTTATTGGATTTAGATAAGCAAATGGCAGATTTTGTTAAAGTTGGTGCACCTTATGGTTTGGTTAAACATGCATCTAGCATAGAATTGATTGAAGGTGGTGCTTTGCCTATCGGTGCGTTGGATAGCATAAACCCTTCAATTTATCAAACTGTCATTTCCACCAAAGATATTGTTATTATGGCAACTGACGGTATAACTGATGCATTTGAAACAACTGAAAACCTTGAAGATTTTGTTTCACATTTAGTAAGCACAAATCCCCAAGTGTTGGCAGAAACAATTTTAAATCAAGCTGTGTATCTAAACAACAATTCCGCCAAAGACGATATGACCGTGCTTGTTGCTAGAACATACTTAAAAAATTAAAACATGAATTAAATATGTATGGTAAAAAGGGTTAAGGAAAGGGCGAAAGCGCGGGCATGGAATTATCACCGTGCTTGTTGCCAGAATATATTTGAAGAACTAAGTTAAATTTAATAAAAAAATTTTAATAAAAAATCCCAATCTAAACCACAATTTAATTATCAATTAAAAATCCATAAAATTTTTTAAATAGTATTGCAAAACAGCTAAATTTGGTGTATAATCAAACCGAATTTAAAAAATTTTTAAATTTTTTGCAAAAAAGGAAATATTTTTATGGAAAATGTGCTTGAATTTATCAAAAAAAATAATATGATTAAACCTGGTGAAATTATCGGTGTGGCTTGCTCTGGCGGACGCGATAGCATTTGCTTATTGCATTATTTAAATTCTATAAAAGCTGATTTAGATTGTGAAGTGGTTGCTGTTAACATTGACCACGGCATTAGACCAAGCAGTGCATTTGACACTGAATTTGTTATGAAGTTTTGTAAAGAACATAACATCAGGGCTTACAAGTTTAAAGTGGAAGCATTAAAAGTTGCCAAAGATGAAAAAATGACAGTTGAACAAGCAGCACGCAAAGTTAGATATGGTGTGTTTGAAACTGTTATGCAACGTGGTTTGGTTGATAAAATTGCTTTGGCTCATCACTTAAATGACCAAGCCGAAACAGTTTTGCTTAACATTGTGCGTGGCGCTGGGCTTTCTGGTGCACGCGGTATGGACCCTGTTCGTGATGGTGTTTATATTCGTCCGTTGCTTGAAACTCCACGTGAAGAAATTATGTCTTACATTGATGAAAACGGCCTTGAATTTGTTGAAGACGAAACCAATGCAGATATTGAATTCAGCCGTAACTACATTCGCAACATTGTTATGCCAGCACTTAGAAAACGCTTTAAAGGTGTTGATAGAAACATTATCAATTTCAGCAAAATTTGTGCTCAAGATGATAACTATATCAACAGCCAAATTGACTATGGCACAATCATTGAAAATGCAGACGTAACCAAAATTCCATTTTCATATTTCTATCAAGATAAAGCCATTGTTAATCGTATTTTGAAAAAAGTTTTGTCAAGATTCTCTCAACAAGATATTGAAAGCCGCCATATTAATATGGTGCGTGAATTTGCTTTGGAAGCAAACAATGGTGCAATCATTAACTTACCTTTCAAAATTAAAGTAAGCAAAGAATACGATTATATTGTTATCGGCAATATCAAAAAACGTGATATTGTTGTTGGCGAATATCCATTTAGAAGTGGCAAACTTAAAATACAAGGTTATGGCACAATCCGCACAACTTCAAGCAAAGTTAAAAATGAACAAAAGTTGCACCAACACGTTATTGATGCGGACAAATTACCAGCCAATGCTGTTTGGCGTTTTAGACAAGAAGGCGACACTTTCTCACCACTTGGCTTAGACGGAACAAAGAAGTTGAAGGAATACTTTATTGATAAAAAGATACCACAACGTATGCGTGATGAAATACCTGTTTTGGCAGTTGGAAACACTATTCTTGCCATTGCTGATATTGAAATTGCAGATAGCATTAAGGTAACAGACACAACAAAACAACTTTACAAAATCAACTACGAAAAAGATTTAGTTTAGTCTAGTAAAATAAATTGCTTTTGATATTGTTAAATATTTAAAAAAGATTTAGTTTTAGATTTGCTTTAATGATTAAATTGTTTGGTTATTATAATTTAATCTCACTATTAAAAAATCAATTTATATCACTAATGTTTATACAGAAATAATAAAAAAGCCACCTATTTTTAGGTGGTTTTTTGTTGCTTTTTTTATTAAATTTGCGTTTGTTATGTTGTTAGATTTGCTGTTTGATTTAATGTATGATTTAATGTTGAAACGGAACAAAATATAATTGTTTAATTTTTAAATGTCAATTTTACTTATTTTGCGTTTTTACAGTTTTAATCATATATTGTGTGTTATATATTAAGTAAACACTAATTAATGCGTTTGTCGTTACCTGTGAGTTGTATGTTCAGGCTGAGTGCTTTGTTTGCAAGACGGCTATAAATACGTTCGTCATAACGGTCTAACAACTTTTCTTGGCTAAGGTTGGTTGTGATAAGGGTTGGCAGATTGTTCACTTGACGAGTGTTGATAAGGTTATATAAATATTCCTTTGTAACATTTTTTAAAATTGGCTCGGTACCAAGGTCGTCAATCAACAAAATATCGGCTGAAAGGCAATCAGCAAAGTCAAAGTTTTTGCCTATATGATAAAGGCGTGCAAGTTCGTTAAGTTCAAATGCGGTTTTATAGCATACCACATAACCGCGTTTAATCATTTCGTTTGCAACGCATTCTAACAAAAATGTTTTGCCAGTGCCAGCACCGCCAACCAAACAAATATTTATTTTACTTACACTTGGGTATTTTTCACACCAAGTTTTTAAAAGGGCGCAAGTTTTTATATCGTTTTCATTCATCAAATTTTTGTTGCATTGGTCAAAAGACTTAAATTGATTTTGGCTGCTAACTTGCAAAGAAAGTTTTTTGTTTAAAGCTTGTTGCAAGCAGTTGCAAATGCGTCCGCCAACCACACCTGTATCGTTGCAGATAGGGCAGTCATATTTTGGTTGCATATCTGCTGGGTTGATATTGTTGGCTTTTAGGTATTGATTTATTTTACCTTTTAATTCTTGCAAGTCGTATTTTAAAGTTAAATTTTCTTGTTCATATTTGCTTTTTATGTATTCCAACTCTGTTTTTGTGTAAGCAGAATATAATGCGTCAAACTCTGGGTTTTGGCGTAAGGCAAGCACAAAATCTTCTGCCTTTTCTTGTGCTTGAATACGTTTTAACATAAATTGCTGTTTAACATCGTCAATTAATTTGCGTTTGTTCATGCTATACCTCCACTTCGTCAAGGTTGGTTATAAAGCTTGCAATTTGTTCTTTGGTGTAATTGTTGTGAATAAAGTCTGCCTTTTCTGTATCTTCAACTTTGGTTTGTTTTGCTTGTTCAAGTGTTTTTGTGCCAGCGGTGTTCCAGTTAGACAAAATCTTATTTAAATATTGCAAAGCGTTTGTTTTGCCTGCACTAAGGTCAGCAGCATAAAGCACAACATCATGAGCAAAACCCCAATCGCCAGTCCACACTGCATAAAAACTGCGGTCGCCATTATTCACGTTTCTTGCAAGTTTTAAGTGAGTTAAAACTTCTTTAATTTTGCTATCCATTGCCAAATTATCGTTAAGATATTGATTATAAGAGGTAAGATTTACAATGCCTAAACGGAAAAGTTTAAGCAAAATGTTATTAAAACCTTCCAATGTGCGAATTGAAGATTTAAAGCAGTTGTCTGCAATGGTGATTAATGTTTGTTGGTCAAAGCCCATGTTTTGCCAGTTAACTATGTATGAATCAATTTCTTTTGTAACATCTTCATAATAGATGCCTAATTCACGGTTGATTGCAATGGCAAGGTTAAATAAATTTTCTTTTTCATTTTCATAGTTTTCAATTTCTGGTATGCTGGTCAAACGCATTTCAAAATATTTGGTTAAGGCTTCGTCCAAAACATTTATATCAAGCCTGCGTTTTTTAGTTTTGAAGCTTTTAACAATATAAATAATTGTGTTAAGTTCAAAGCCGTAAGATTTAAGCCATTTGTTCAATAATTCTTTATCCTCAATTTGAACTTTACGTTTACTGCCCATAGCTGACAAAATAAGGCTCATTTGGTCGTCTACAATGCCAAGTTCTTCAATTTTTTCATTGATTTGTTCATTTGACAAAATGCCTTGACGTATCCAATCTTTTGCAACTGTTAAGCAATAATTCGGGCCGATATTAAAGCCTTTGTTGTCAGTGCAATATTTAACAATGGCAATAAGGGCAGGTTGAGAAATGTGCTTATGCTCGATAAGGTCGTAAAACTCGGTCATTTCATTTGGCGTGAGCATACGTTCAGCAAAACACTCTTGCAACTGGATATTAAAATCAGCATATTTATCAATTTTATATTTTTTAACACTGCCAGCATTTGGAATTATTGGCAAGTATCTAACTTCAATAGGGTTGGTTGAAAGCACTTTAACAAGACCCATCTCTTCCCAGTATTTGAAAAGAGAAACAACATCTTCTTCGCAAACCTTTAAAGTGTTGGCAAAAAATTCAAGCGAATTGTCTGCTTCGTCTGCACTGGAACACTTGCTCAAACCAAGCAAATAGGCTTTAACGCAAAGGTCTGGTGCTTTTGGCAGATATTCGTTAATAAAAGTGTTGTCTATAATGGTTTTGTTGTTTGCAACATAACCAGGGCTAAATTTACAAAAACTCATACTGATATTTTAGCACATATTTTTGTCATAGCCAAAGGAGTTATCCACAATTTCACCCTAGTTATCCACAATTTTAGACTTTTAATGTGGATAACTTTTGTTTTTGTGTGCGTAACCTAATTTTAACCAAGTTTTGCGAATTTTGAAAGTTTTTGTTCTGTTCTATCTTTTTTGATTGAAGCATATTTTAACATATGAAAAAATTGTTCAATTTAAAGATTTTAAAAAGACACATTTGTTTGCGCCTTGTTTATGCGTTTGTTTTGTCTGCCTTTGCTTTTTTGTTGGTTGGCTGTAAAAAAGCGGACAACCTTGATAAAATTGGCAAAAATTTAACCAATTATAATATAGCGGTGAATTTTGATAATGCCAGCAAAACGGTTTCAGCAAGCCAGCAAGTTGATTATGTTAATTCAAGCGACACGGTTTTAAAACAAGTTAAATTCCATTTATATCCAAAATATTTCGAGTTAGGTGCAATAGATAAGGTGGTTGCACAAACCAAAGTGAACAACTGCTACAAACATGGTATGAGTTATTGTAAATTTGAAATAACTTGCCTTAAAGCAGCTGGCAAAGAAGTTGCTGTTGTTTTAGAAGGTGAAAATGACGGAATTTTAACCGTAAATTTAACAAGCAGTCTTATGCCTACTGAACGTGTGAAAATTGAAATGCAGTATAATATTACTTTGCCAAATTGTGAGCATCGTTTTGGTTATGGTGATGATACAACAAATCTTGCAAACTTTTATCCAGTTGCATGTGTGTATGAACAGGGTAAAGGGTTTTCAACCAATCCTTACAATGCAAATGGCGACCCGTTTTACAGCGATTGTGCAAATTATGTGGTCAATTTAACTTATGATAGCAATTTGGTTGTAGCTGGCACTGGTGTTCAAACCGAAGTAAGGCAACAAGGTGGAAAAACTGAAACAGAATTTAATGCAAAAGTAGTGCGCGATTTTGCGTGCGTGATAAGTGATAAATTTGAATATAAAATTGCAAAGGCTGGCAAAGTTGAAGTTAACTATTTTTATTATAATGATGCTCATGCTGATTTGTCGCTTAAAGCGGCCGTTGATGCGATAAACACCTTTTCAAACAAATTTGGTGCTTATCCTTATAAAACTTTTTCAGTTGTAAAGTGCGACTTTTTACATGGTGGTATGGAATATCCAAATCTTGTTATGATAAGCGATGAGATTGACAATCTTGATGATTATTTAAATGTTATTATACATGAAACCGCACATCAATGGTGGTATGGCTTGGTTGGTAATGACGAATATAATTTGCCTTGGTTGGACGAAGCATTGACAGAATTTTCAACTGCATTGTTTTACGACTACAACAAAGGTTACAATTTAACACATTCTCAAATTGTAAAAGCCAACAAAGAAAACTACACATTGTTTATCACAGTGTATCAAGATGTGTTAGGCGCGATTGATACAAGCATGCGTGCGGTTAATGAATATAACACTGAACCAGAGTATACATATTGCACCTATGTAAAAGGCACACTTATGTATGAAAGTTTGTTTGCGTTAATAGGTGAAAGAAAATTTATTAAAGCAACACAAAAATATTTTGAAGCCAACAAATTTAAAAATGCAAATGTTGATGATTTGATTGATGCTTTTTCTTCTGCATCTGGCAGTGATATGCAATCATTTTTTGACAGTTGGATTAAAGGTAAGGTTGTTATAAACTAAATTTTAATCTTCTTATCATTTTGGTTCATCTGCAAACTTAAAACTTCATGTTTTTAAAGTTACTATACCAAATAAAAAATAAAAGGCAATTTGCCTTTTTAAAAAAACATAATAAAATGAAAAAATTAAAAAAATAAAATAATTAAATTATAAAAAAATTAATAAAAATACGTTAAAAAATAAAAATTTTATAAAAAATAATTAAAAATAATTAAAAAATCAAATAAAAATCTATATTTTCAGTAATTTTAAAAATATTAAAAAGGGAATTTTAAATTCCTTTTTTCTATTTTTTTATCCATTTTATTTTGCATTTTTTATTATGTGTAAATTTAAAACAAGTTTATTTTGGTTGAAATTTTAAACTTACTTTATTATACTTTAATTAATGCGGAAGTTTTTAAGCTATTTTAAAAAATATAAATGGAAAGCAGTGTTTGGCTCAATTATGAAATTGATTGAGGCTGTTTTTGAATTGCTTAATCCGCTTCTTGTTGCAAAAATTGTTGACGTTGGTGTTACAACTGGCGATATAAAATATATTTTAAAAATCGGTTTGATTTTGTTGGCGATAAATGTGGTAGCATTTGGACTCAGTGCAATCAGTCAAAAATTTGTTAGTTTGATGAGTTCGGGTGTGGCAAAAGAATTGCGTGCTAGTGTGTTTGAACATGTGTCCACTTTCTCGCATCACGAACTTGATAAATTTGGTACGGCAAGTTTGATAAACCGTATGACAGATGACGTTGACCAAGTTGAAGACGCAATCAGTTTGTTTATGCGTTTGATTATCCGTGTGCCAGCACTTTTAATTGGTGCGTTTGCACTCAGTTTAAGCATTGATAAAAAAATGTCTTTGGTGTTCTTGGTGCTTATTCCTATCGTGTTGCTTATCCTTTGGATATTTACAAAAAAGACAGTGCCTTACTTCAATGTGGTGCGTAAAAAACTTGATAGAATCAGCCAAGTTACAAAAGAAAATTTGGACGGCACACGTGTTATTCGTGCTTTCAATAAACAGAAAAAAGAAACTGAAAGGTTTGAAAAAGTCAGTCAAGACTACACAGATACCAGCCTTAAAATAACTAAAATTGCAGCCTTGCTTAACCCTGTTATATTCATGGTTGTGGACGTGGCTACTATCGTTATTTTGGTTGTTGGTGGCTTCCAAATCAATATTGGCACACTCACGCAAGGTAATGTTATTGCATTGATTGACTATGTTTCAACTATCACAATTGCATTATTGGTCATTTCACAAGGTATTATCTTGTTTGTGCGTACAGTTGCAAGTTGGCACCGTATTGAAGAAGTGTTAAATACTGTTCCAGCAGTTAAAGATGAACCTAACGCACGTGCGTATAAAAAGTTGGAATATGATGCACTTATGGAGTTTGATAACGTTTCATTTAACTATACGCTTGATAATCAAACTCAATCATTTATCAAAAATTTATCATTTAAAATTTTCCCGCACCAAACTATTGGTATTATAGGAGGTACGGGCAGTGGTAAAACCACGATAGCTAGCCTTATGACACGTTTTTATGATGTAACTGGTGGTAAAATATTCTTTAAAGGCAAAGATATAAAAGATTTCACATTAGCTCAACTTCGTAAAGATATAAGTATAGTGCAACAACGCAGCACATTGTTTAGTGGCAGCTTGCGTGAGAATATGCAAATACGTGATAGTAAAGCCACAGACGAAGAAATTATTGAAGCATTGAAAACTGCACAAGCGTGGTCATTTGTTAGTGAGTGGCGTAACACTTTAGATTATCAAATTATGGCTGGCGGTAAAAATGTTAGTGGTGGGCAAATGCAAAGGCTTACAATTGCACGTGCTTTGATTGGTCAACCAGAAATGCTGATTTTGGACGACAGCAGCAGTGCCCTTGACTTTTTAACTGATGCAAACCTTCGTAAAGCAATTAAAAAGTTAGATACAACAACTGTTATCATTTCTCAACGTGCAACTTCAATCAAATCATGCGATTTAATTATTGTGCTTGATAATGGTGATGTGGTTGGTATGGGCAAACATAATGAACTTATGAAAAACTGCGATATTTACCGTGAAATATATGAATCTCAGGCCAAATAAAGTTATTAAATATTAAATTAGCAAAGTCAAAAAAGCCAATATAGATAAATCAAAATAGAAAAGAAACAGACAAAACATTAAATAAGACAAAGAATGTAAAAACAACAAAAACAAAACAAAAAAGGGAAAACAAACACAAAATGGAAAAGAAAACAAAAGGATACCAAAAGTTTCTATCACGTTTGATGCCATATGTAAAGCCACATAGGGTAACATTTTTCCTGTCTATTGTGTTTGACCTTATTGCAATTTTACTTAATATGCTTATACCTATCTGCACTGGTAAGGCAATCGACTGCATGATAACCGCTGGACAAGTTGATTTTAAAATGCTTACGGTTATGTGTGTAACAATCTTTATTCTTACTGCGGTAAACTCATTATTTGACTGGTTAGGCAGTGTGTATATGAACAAACTGACATATCTTACCGCTCAATCAATACGTAATTCCATTTATAAAAAATTAAATAGTGTGCCTATCAAGTTTATTGATAACAACTCGCACGGCGACATTATGAACACAATGGTTGTGGACGTTGAAAATGTTACAGACGGCTTCCTTGAAGGGTTTAAAGCAATCATGTGTGGTATATTCCAGGTTATTATTGTGCTGATAATGATGTTGGCTCTTAACTGGGCGTTGGCTTTAATTGTGTTGGTTATGGCACCAGTATCACTTTGGGTGGCTATTAAAATCACTAAAAAGAGCAAGGCTTTGTATCGCAAACGTGTTGATATGCAAGGTGCAATGAGTGGTTACAGTGAAGAAATGATAACCAATATGAAAATTATTAAAGCGTTTAATAATGAAAAAGCAATCAATCAAAAATTTGGTGAAATCAACCAAGAACTTTACGTTTCAAGTGAAAAATCATTATATTATGCGTCTTTGGCGCATCCTGCCAGCCGTATGATAAACAACATTTTATATGGCGTTGTTGGTGTTGTTGGTGGCGTTATGGCACTTAAAGGTGGCATATCTATTGGTAAAATAAGTTCGTTTTTAAGTTACAGTGAAAACTTTACAAAACCTTTCAATGAGGTGGCGGGTATATTTGCAGATTTGCATGTTGCGGTTGCAAGTGCAAACCGTGTGTTTAAATTGTTGGACGAAGAAGATGAAATCAGTGATGAAGATTTGCCAGAACTTAAAAAATGCAATGGTAAAGTAAGCATTAAACATGTTGATTTCAGCTATTCAAAAGCATTTAAATTGATTGAAAACTTCAATTTGGAAGTAGAACAAGGCAACCGTATTGCTATTGTTGGGCCTACGGGGTGTGGCAAAAGCACACTTATCAATTTGTTGATGCGCTTTTATGATGTTGATGCTGGTTCAATTAAGGTTAGCAACAAAGATTTAAGAAAAATCAAACGCAATTCATTTAGGCAATTTTATGGCATGGTGTTGCAAGAAAGTTGGCTTTATAATGCCAGTGTAAAAGAGAATGTGGCTTACGCAAAACCAGATGCTTCAATGGACGAAATTGTTGAAGCGTGTATGCTTGCAAATGCGCACGACTTTATTATGAAATTACCACAAGGTTATGATACGATTATAAGTGAACGTGGCGACAACATTTCAGCAGGACAAAAACAATTGCTTTGCATTGCACGTATTATGCTTTTAAAACCACCAATGCTTATTTTGGATGAAGCAACAAGTAACATTGATACACGTACTGAAATGATTATTCAATCAGCTTTAGACAAGATTATGGAAGGACGTACATGTTTTATTATTGCTCATAGGCTTTCAACAATTGAAAATGCTGATAAAATCCTTGTTATGAACAAAGGTAAAATTGTGGAAACTGGCACGCATAAAGAATTGCTGGCTAAGGGCGGATTTTACGCGGAATTGTTCAATTCTCAATTTGGTAGTTAATGGCTGTTGATTTGCTTATAACACACTTTTTAACTATTTCAATTTAGTTTTAACAAACATAATTTATATTCAAACAAAAAGGCTTTCTTAAGCCTTTTTTGTGCGTAATATAATATATTTTCTATTTTGTTACTTGTTATAATTTATTGATTTGTTTGATAAAATAATATTTGATTTAAACAAACAATTAAAAAACCAAAAAGTTATGTTGTTGAATTGTTTACAAGGTTTGCAAATATTGTTTGATTGTTTTTTAGCCTTTCATTATCACCAAAAGTTAATGCTTTGCTGACTGTTATATATGCGTTTTTGTAATCCTTTAAATAATAATAACACATTGAAAGATAATCATAAGGCAATGCTCCCCAGCAGGTAGGTGTGGACATATAATTTAGTTCTCTATTTTGGATATTCAACATTTGATTGAAACACACCGCAGCTGGTAAAAATTGATTGTTTTCAAAATAAGTTACAGCTAAATCGAAGTACGGCTCGCGCACATTTTGACATTCCAAAATTGCTTTATGCAAATATTCGATTTGTTTATTCAAATAATAATTGTTTGTAATTTTTTTATTAATTCTTTTATTTTTATCGTTTAAATTATTGTTTTTGACGATATTTTTATTATTTTCAATAATATTTTTATTGTTTAAATTTAAATTTTTTATTTTTTCAGTTTTATTAAACTTATCATTTAAAACATTTTGCTGTTTTATAAGAGCAATTTGTTTGTAACAATTTGCAATGTATCTTAAACTTGCACTACGTTCTGCCTGCCAAATTGCGGTTGGTAAACTTAAATGTTTTTTGAATGTTTTTATTGCTTTTTCATATTCTCCGTGAAACATGTATTCGCGTGCAAGATAATGTGTGTTGCGGTCGTCAGTTGGATTTTCTTTAACTGAAATTTCAAGCAAAGGCAAATAACTGGCACGTGATTTTGTGTTGTCTGCCATGTGGTTAAGTTGAATATTTGGCAAATCTATTGTGATTAAGTTATCAACTGAATTGCTGTTCTTGTTTTGTGTGTTAGACAAGTTTTGTTCAAGTGCAGAATAGGTGTTTTTGACTAAAATTTCATGCACAGGATGTTCCCAGTGATAACAATTGTTTTTGTGTACTTTATCAGCCATAAAAACAACACCTTCACTGCCGTCTGGATTGAAGTTCCAAGTGTAGCGGTATCTTGCGCGACCAACACTTTCTTTCCAGGCGGAACGTAAAATATTTGACCAGCCTGGCACAAAAAACTCGTCAATGTCAACACAAACACAAATTTCTGCATCGGCAGGAATAAGTTTAAGGCTGTCGTTACGGGCAGTGTCAAAGCGGAAAGGATTGTAAACTTTTTGTTCGCAAATTATGCCAAGTGAGATAAATTTTTCAAAACTGCCGTCAGTGCTGCCAGTGTCAAGTACGCAAACGTAATCGGCTTCTTTAACGGAATTGTACCACCTGTCTATAAACTTCATTTCGTTTTTAGCTATGGCGTATACACATATTTTTTTATTCATAGTTCAATATATGCGGTTAGGTGTGTTTTGGCTAATTTTCAAGTAAATTTGTGAAGACTTTTTATTGCTGTTGTGTATTGTTGTGGTTTAATTGACTTGGTGATTGATAAAAAGGTATAATATCAATATGTTAGATATTAGATTGACTGATGAACAATATTTATGTCTATTGGATGATTTGCTTGTTGCGCTTTCAAAAGAAACGGAGCAAAAACTGCCAGAAAATTTAACCACAAAACAAAAAAGGTGGCTGATTGATGCTTTGTTGGAAGTGCGCTCTCCTGGTGAACTTGATGAAACAATATTGGCGATGCAAGATAAGTTACTTAGTTATGAAAATATTCAGCGCGGAGTAAAAACAATAAACCAATTTAAGTTCAATTTTGGTGTGGCAAATGTGAATTGCGATATTGATTTGGTTAAAGCAGATGTTTGTGTGATATTTTCTCCATCTTTGGTTTGCGCGGTTGAAGAACAAACTGAAAATGAAAAACAAGTTTTAAATTCTGCTGGTGTGCAAGTTAAAGAAGCGTTTAGCGAAATTTTGCAAGAGTATCATAATGTTGTGCCAGTTACAAAAGCATACATTGTGCCTGCAGCAAATTTGCCAGCAAAAAATATTGCAAAGGTGTTAATCGGTTATAAACAACATTTTGCAGCTGCCGACTATTCGGCTTTTGATTTAGCGATAAAAGATTTGTCTGCACAAATGAAAATCAAGAATTTAAGTTCGGTTGTTTTTGATTTAAAATCTCTTTATCAAATAGAACCGGCTTTGGCTGAAATTGTTAAGCGTGAATTTAAATTGTTTAAAAAATTAAAAATAAAAATATTAAAAAATTCTTAAAAAATTAAATAAAATATGCAAAAATAATTAAAAATTAATAAAAATTAAATATTTTTTAAATTTTTTGAAGCGCAAATAATTATTAAATTAAAATTTGAAAAAATAAAAATTACTCTTGAATAATAAAAAATAAATATTTCCTTAACAGTTTGGAAGTATTTATTTTTTTATCAAAATTATTTAATGATTTCAGTTTTATATTTTAATGTGATTATTTTATGTTTAATTTTATTTTAAATTTATGTAAAAGCAAATCACATATGTTTAAACATTTGAATGTTGCTGTTTGATAACGCGTCAAAGAGTTGGTCAGCAATGTCTAAAATTGTTTTTGTTGTTTGTTTTGCAAAATCAGTCAACTTTGGATCAGTTGCTAGGTTAAGAAATTCTTGAGCTAACTTTAAGCCTTCAATTAATTTGTTGGCAAAATCAAACACGCCAAAACTAGATACGACTTTGGATGTAGTTGCGTTAAGTTTAAAAGTTGTGTTTACGTTACTGATAAGCTTTTCAAACTCAGTTTTAGCATTTAATAAAACCGCTTGAATGCGCTTATTTACACAGTTATTCAAGCCAAAACAATAACTTTTGCATTGGTCAAAGTTTATAAATAATTTATTCACAATCTCACTTTGAGTGTGTTGCTGAGATTGTCGGTAGTGGAGATTGATTATTTGATATTCATCGTCATTTAAAACTTGATAGTCGTTGTATAACATATTTATATTTATGCTGTGTGATTTTGAAACATACCTTTATATTAATTGAATCTGCAAAACACATGGTTGTTTGTAGGTAACAGTATGGTTTGAAAGCTTGTGTGTTTTAATTTTCAAACCTTATAAAGTTAATTAATACAAATGAAAAATTTTTGTTTAGAAGGATATGTATTTTATATTGCATAAAAATACAAAATTAAAAAAATAAATAAAAATAAATTATTTTGTGAAAAATTTGCTAAAAATATGTGAAAAATATGTTAAAAATATAATTTTTTGTAATTTTTTAATATTTTGATTGGATTTTTTGTGTTAAATTAAAACTAAATCGTTTAAATTTTTAGTGATAATTTTTTGCTGGAATTTTTTGCCTATTTATTTATAAATATTTAAAAAATATTTGATAAAAAAAAATTAATGTGTTAAACTAATTTTGACAAAAAAAGACATAAAGGGGTAATGTCTTATGACAAAAAGAAAAAGTGTTTTAGTTTGTTTGTTGATTGCAATGTTTTCTTTTTTGCTTTTCGGCTGCAAACAAAACATAAAAGTTGAAAACATATATTTTAATGCACCATCCGCTGATGGTGTTGTTTTGCTTGTTGGTGAAACGTATGCGCCTGAAGTTTATTTTAGCCCGAGATATCCAACGAACAAGGCTTACAAAATAACTTCTTATAACGACAGCATTGTGTCGGTTCGCAACAATCAAATTACAGCTTTAACTGCTGGCAAAACTTACTTAAAAGTTGTTGCAGATGAAAACGATTTAATTCAAGATATCATGCAAGTCCAAGTTGTTGCGAATGTTACAAAACTTTCAACCCCGACAATAACTTATTCAGCAGAAAAACAATCTTTTACAATTTCTCAATCCAACCAAGATAGCTTTGTTAATGGCTACACAATTGAAATAAATGGTGAAAGCATCAATATTGGCAACGTGCTTGAATACTCTTTAAATGACTATAACAAGCATTTGCAATCTTCAGCCTCAACGACTGGCGTTTCAGCTTATGATCGTGATTTGACTGTTAGAGTAAAAGCCACTGTGCCTACATATACAAACGCTTTTGAAGATTCAAACTTCTCACAAACAATTAAAATTAACCAAGCAAGTGCACCAAAATCAATAAGTGTGATTGGCGGCAAACTTAACATTGAAAAATCAAAGGCACGAAGTTATCAAGTTTATGTAAATGGAACACTTTTCACAACAACAGCAAATGCAGTGTGTGAATTGTCAGCGATTGATAAATCTTTGGCTGGTAGTGAACTTCAAATAATGGTTTATGCTGTTGGAACTGCAGGTGAAGGTTTTGCGGCATATAATTCTTCAAGTGTTAGTGTGAGTGTTAAATGCGTTGAAGATTTGAATGTTGTTTTGTTGAATGAAACAGTCAGTTGGCAGGCTTTGGGTGGCGTAAAAAGTTACGAAATTTACCTTGGAAATCAAAGGATTGCCTCAGTTGAATCTAACTATTACAATTTAACAAGTTTTGCTGATTTTGATACAGCTTTTACGCCTAAGAATGAGGCTTATGAATTGAAGGTTAAACCTGTTTTGGCTGACGATGCTAAAAATTTAGTTATGTCAACTGAACAAGGAACAAGCATTGAACTGAATCGATTGGAAAAATCAACTATCAGTTGTGTAAACAATATGGTTAAATGGAATGCCGTTAACAATGCAACACACTATCAAGTTAAGGTTGTAAATTCAAGCAATGAAGTTGTTTATGAAATTGTAACCGATAAACGTGAAATTGACTTTACAGACGATAGATATTTGTCTGGTGAAAGTTACACTATCACTGTAAACGCAAACTTTGTTGATGGCAAAATCTATTATTTGGCTTCTGCTTCTGCTGCTGAAACGGTTGAAAAGCAAGCAATGGCGGAATTTAGCATAGAAAATTATGTTTTAAAACTCAATGCAACATTAGAGCATCAATACAAATTTCAAATTTTAGATGCAAACAAACAATCTTTATTTGGCACAACTATAACTGCATTCATGCAAGAAATGACATTCAATATTCTTAACTTAGGTGTTGAATTTGATGCTGGTGAATATGATGTGCGAATAACACATTTGGGCGATGGAAGCAGAAAAATTGATGCAAAAACTTCTTCATACAAAATTGTTTGCTTGCAAGAAGTAAATAAAATTATTGTTGAGAATGGAATTGTTTCAGCATCTGCAGGTGAACTAAATTTAGAAAACAATGCAGTGTTGAAATTTGACTTAACAAAGGGTAGCACAATTGTAACCACTTTTGAATCTACAACAAATTTAAATGAACTCAATTTAGCGGCTGGCGAATATGTTTTGAATCTTTATGTGTTAGGTGATGGCAGCAAGACATTTAGTGTTAAAAACACTGATGGCAGCGATAAAATAACTGCTACACACACATTTACAGTTTTGGCTGCACCAACAATTTCAACTCAGCATGCTGAGGCAAAATTTAGCATAGTTCCAGTGGCTCAAGCTGAAAGCTATTTGGTTATTGAAAATGATATTGAAAACAAAGTTGAAACCGATAACCTTGAATTTGTGTTTGATTTACAATCTCAACAAAGAAGAGAGTTTGTTTTACAAGCAAAGGGTGATGGTTGTTTAACTATTGATTCACCAAAGAGTGTTAGTTATGTGTTTGAACGCTTGGCAACACCTGAATTAACTTTTAACAATCAAAACAACTCTCTTACAAGCAATTTAACAAACAACTATAAACTATGCTTGAATGATGTAGATATCACTTCAAGTTATGTGTTTGGCGAAACTTTAACAGATTTGATTGTTGGTTTAAACAAAATTGAACTTATTGCTTTAGCAACTGACGATGCAAATGTTGTTTATATTAACAGCTTGCCAAAACAATTAAATATTAACAAATCACAAGCAGACTCAAAGTTAAGTGTAGTTGGAAATAAATTGATTATTGAACCTGAACACGAAAGTGCAGATATGGTTTTGGAAGTGGAATTTTCAACTTCAACAGATACAATCAACTTCAACGAAAACAATTTTGAAACGATAGATGCTAGGCTTGATGTTAAAAAGGTTGGCAAAACATATTCAATCACTTTGTTGGATGATAAATTTAATCCTATTTTAAGTGCGTTGAGCAATAACTTTACGGTAAAAGTTAGATATGTTGCTAACCATTTGCCTGATGGTGAAGATACAAATGTAACAACTGATTATTCAGCATTAAAAACCATCAGTTTTGCACCAAAAGCAGAGTTTGATATGGCAGTTAGAGATGAACAAAACATTGTTTTTAAAACCGCATTAAATTACACATATGGCGACTATGGATTATTGTTAAATGATACATATTTGTTGCTTGATTCAGGTGTTCAAGTTGACAGTGAAAATCAAACAATAAAATTTGATTTAACATATCTTTACAACAAGATTAATCAAAGCGAATTAAAACAAATAAATAAGTTGCAACTTGTTACATTAAATAACAAATCTAATGAAGAAGACTTATTGTTGAGTTCTATAGGTGAAACAATTTATGTAAGAAAAGCAGATTCAATTAGTATTGTTGGTGCAAAAAATAATGCACGTGAAGATGGCAACAATTCAGTTAGAATAAGTTTTGCTGAAAATGAAACAGTTTATGACCGTTCTGTTTTGGTTAAAATTTACAATGATGTTGACCAAAGTGCTTATTTTGAAACATTGTTGGTTGAAGCCAACCCTGATGCAAAATCGGCATTAAATTATACATTCAACCTTGATGACTATGCTGTTAATTTAACACTTGTTAAAAAGATTGTGGCAAACATAAAAGCAAACTCAAGTTACACCACAGAAATTGACGGACAATCAGTTTTAATTTATGTGTTTGATAGTGAGTTATCAAACGAATTGGAATATCAAATTGTTGATAATGCAATTGTTGAAACTGACGGAACAAAACTTATCTTTACCTTGCCAGAAAATGTTGAAGGTGTAGATGTGTTTAAAGTTGAAGGTGCAACACTTGTTAAACTTAACACAAACATAATCACAGATAGTTACAACCTTGGCATAAACCAGGGCGGAATGGTTTTGGTGGTTAGGGCGATTGCAAAAACTGTTGGTGGCTTTACAAACAGTCAATTATCAAAAGAAATAACACTTACAAAGTTGGCTCAACCAACCATCAGTATTGAAAATGGTGAAATTGTTATAACGCTTGACCAAACAAGCCAAGAGTTGTTTGAAAATACTGTTTTCGACCCTGCAAATGGCGTTGAAAGTTTAGACGGATGTGTGATTAGATACGCACATGGAGATGTTGAAGGTTATGGCTATATTTATAAAGATTTGCAAGGCGTAAAAATTGAAAACGGCAAGATTTATATTGAATCAAGCGTTTTGTTAAAATATGGCGTTACAGCACTTACAAAAGAAAACATTAAATTTGATGTGATTGCACAACTTTCAACTGGTGAACTTGTGCTCAATTCAAATCAAACATCAGTGGATTTCTATGGTCTGTTCGCACCAACAAAGGTTAACCTTCCAGCAGTTGGAGATGTGAGCGAAACTAAAGTTCAAACCATTTCTTGGACCGACACCGAATTAAACAAATTGCCAGACGGAACATCTGTGCTGGCTGGTTATGTTCTTAAAGTGGTTGATAGTGAAGGCAATGAATATTATAGCAACACAAACCTTGTATATCTGGCTTCAGCAGACGGAAAAGATTATGTTGCAACAAGTTATCAAACAATCATTTCAACAAACAACACACCTTTCCCTTATGGTTATAAAACTGAAGATGGACAGATTGAACCATTCATAGCAGGACGTTATTCTATCTATGTTAAATCAGTGCCAAAATCAGGGGTTGAAGGCTATAATTTGTGCTCTTCAAAATATAGTGAAGCTTGCCAAATTGTTATACTTGCAACACCACAATTAGATATTAATGATGGTGTGGTTGTTTGGAAAGCTGTTGACGGTGCAACTGAATATATCTTAACTTTGGAAGATATATTTGATAGTTCTGTTAAACAAACCATAATATTAACAACAACAAAATTTGAATTTGAAGGGCTTGATAACTTTATCAGTTGCTACAATATCAAGGTTAAAGCGGTTTCAAGGCTTGCAAATGTTGTAAGCAGCGCTGAAAGCCTTGACATTTGTGTGCATAGATTGCCAACGTATGAAAGTTTGACAATTGATGACGGCGTTATTGTTATGAAAGCAAATGGCTATTTCACACAAGCAAACTTGATGTTCCGCAACGAAACAACAGGTGTTACTGAAACAATTAAATATACAAATCCAAATTATGAAGAAAATATGTCAGCATTGCAAAATTCAAGCGTTGACAATTGGACTGATGCTGATATGCAAATGATAAACTTTGCAACAAATTATGTTATAACAATAGAAGATAGTTATTTGCTTAAACTCAGCAAAGGCAGTTATAAGTTAAGTGTAAAGTTAATCGGCAACACGTCTGGTAATTTAAGCATTGCAAATTCTGCGGTTAAAGATGAAACAAACATTACTAAAATAACAAAACTTGCATTTGATAGTGAAAAACAAGGTGCTGATGAAAAAACTTGGATTAGAGTTGATGAACGTGGCGTGTTCACATTCGCTTCTCCTGAAGAATTTGCTTTAGGCGGCTTAAACTACGCCTTTAATGAACAATTGACAGATGTCGATTATTCTATGTTTAAAAATGTTATTATTTATAGAATCACTATAAATATAAATAGTTTACCTTATGAATTGTTTGCCATTGATTATAAGAGTTATTTGGCTTCAGTTTCAATGCTTGATTCAAACTTAATTGTAACAATCAATAATGCTGGCACACTTTGTGCAGCAGTCAAATACCCTTATGTTGATTCAAATGGCGAAACAAAATATTTGTATTTCAATGTGTTTGAAAACAATCAAATCAACTTAAATCTTGATAATTTCTATTATTTCAACACCACAATTTCAACCAAGAATGGAACAGTATCTCTTGCTTCTGGTTTGAACACTGCAAACGAAAATGGCTATTATTCTATTTCGCTTATTGAAGGTGGTGTGTTCAGCCTTGACTTGCATATTTTAGGTTGTGATATCACAGCGGTGCAACAAGGTGAAAATACAATCAATCAAGGTTATTTATCTTCAAATTTATATTCTTCAAAATCATTTATTAGATATACAGATAACAACTTAAAATCTTACATTTCATACACAGTGTCAACTGAACAACCAGACGGAAATGAGGATGCTAATGGAGAACTTAATAACGAACTTGGTGATGGTGAAACTTCTTCAAGCGAACAACCAACCAACGAAGTTACATACACTTATTCTGGTGAACTTATTTTCCAAAATAAGATTAAATATGATGAAAACGGAAACGCATTAGATTATCCAGTTTATCAGTTGGAAATTAATCCAATTGTATATTATGACGGAACTGCAGTCGAATCAAATCCATATGTGTATTATTTGTATCATGACGAAACAAGTGTTCAAACAGTTATGGCAAACAATCCTGTTGAAAATTGCACAGAAGCTAAAGCTGTTAAAGTTGAATATTTGTTAAATAACAAAGATTATTTAAAATTTGATTTTTCAAAATATTTTGCAGCAGGCAACTATTCAATCAAAATTCGCACTTTGGCAGGTGTTGGCACTGACGATTTAGATTCAAAATATCTATTAAATTCAAGGTTGCCAAGTGTGGCATATTCATTCAAACGTTTGTCTAACACTAACTTGCAGGTTGTTGATGGTAAATTACAATTTGCTTTGGCTTATGTGTTGAGTGATAGAGTGCAAACTTATATCAATGATTATGAATTTATCGTTGCAGAAAATGGTGAAAATGCAACACAATACAGCTTCAAAATTGGTCAAAATAGCCAAGGCGTATCTATTGCAAACAATATTTTAACTTATATTTTGCCTGAAACAGTTAAAGCCACAGATTTAACAACAAATGAAACAGCTGATTTAAAACTTGCAAATGGCAAAAGATTTAATATTAAAGTTCGTGCTGTGCAAACAGAAGAAAAAGATACTGGTATTTTAAATTCAACCTTTGTTCAAACATCAACAGGGGACAAATTAACAGCGATTGAAAAATCTAAAGGTATTGAAGTTGTTAAAATTGCAGACGGCACAATTTGTTGGACAGTGAACGACCAAACAAACTATAACGGAACAATTATAAGGTTCGAATTTAAAGACGGCCGTGTGGTTGAAGAAACTGTTACAGCTGAAAGAACATTAAGCAAAGTTGTAAATGGTCAAACATACTTCTATTATGAAATCGGTGATAATGAATACACTTGCATTGATGGAGTTGGCAAAAGCAAAATCAACGCGGGCGTATATAATTTAAAATTACGCACACGTGGCAAATATGATAGTGCAAATAATGTGGAAATCTTGCTTAGTGATTACACTGAAGCAATTGAAATGACAAGGTTAACACGTGTTGAAGCTGAATTTATTGTTTCACAAGATGGTGTGTTAAGTTGGAGCCATCCAGATGCTGAACACATAAGTGGTTATGTTGTAAGTTTAACTGGTGAAACAGATTACACATTTACAACAACTGAAACATCAATTGATTTTGCATCTATCTTAGATGATAACGGCAAAAAGCTTGAAGTTGGCAACTATTCAATTTACATTAGGGCAATTGGTGAAGATTATATCACATCAATGGTTTCTTCAACTGTAAGCAACTTTACAAAACTTGGTGTTGTAACATCATTGAATGAAGAAGGCGAATCAATCAGTTGGAATGAAGTTGAAAATGCGCAAGGCTACAAAATCACATTCAGTTGGGGCAATAGCGAAAATACACAATCTGTAACACAAACTGTTAAAGCGGAAGACGGATTGAAATGTGTTGCGCCTGCTGAAATGGTTGGTAACTACACAATCAAAATTCAAGCAGTTGGTATTGGCGCAGGTAAAGTGTTCAATGGCGCTGAATATGTGTATGAAGGTTCAAGCGAACGACCTGAATCAGTTGGTGAAATAAGGTTTGACGAAACTGATTTAAGCTTGTATATTCCAGTTGCTAAAAGCTTTAAAACAAACGATGTTGTAAGAATTTCTTACAAAATAGCAGCTTATGAATTTACAAGTTCTGGCAGCGTGGCTGGAAATGCGGTTGAACAAATTGTTGAACTTAGCCAAGCAAATGCTGAGTATATTCAAGTGATAGATGACACAACTTACTTCGTTTATCCACTTTCAACTGCTGGTGTCTACACAAATATTGCGGTTAATGTGGTGCGTAAAGGCAGTTTAAGCTCAGTTGCAGCACCTTATGATGATATATACTTCAACTATTATGCTTCAGGCGATGGCAGTAAGCAAAATCCTTACGGCATTGCAACTGGCAGCCAATTCTTAAATATTGCTTTAAAGCCAAACAAAAATTATGTTATGTTGCAAGCATTCAGCTTGGCAGAAATTGATGCAACAGCACAAGTTAAAAAATATGGTGCGTTGATTGCAAACAAATTTACTGGCACACTTGATGGTGGCGACTTTGCATTGTTCGGTTTAGAAAATATTAGTGTTTCAAATGCTGGTATAACAGGGTTTGAAGGCTTTGCATTGTTTAACGAATTGGAAAATGCAACTATTAAGAATTTAAATATTGCAGAAACTAATAATAATCCTACAAAATTCGTCAATACATTTGCACAACAGCAGGCAAATGTGTTAAAATTGTCAGTGATAGCAATGAAGGCAACAAATTCAACGCTTAGCAACATCAATCTTAAAAACGCAATCATTGAAATTGATGGCAGCAGTCAGTTGGTGAGCGATGGCTATATTGCAGGTTTAATTGCTATTGCAACAAACACAAAATTTGAAGGCTGTATTGTTAACTTAACAGTTAAATTTAAGGCAGACTTTGTGCCAACTTCTGGAGATGTGTACATCGGTGGTATGGCAGCAAGTGCAACAGATTTAACAGTTGACGATAGCGATATAAGGTCTTCATCAGTAACGTTGGCTGTTGAACAGACACGCACAAACAGAAGATTCAAGGCTGTTGGTGGCGTTGCTGGTCAAACAACAGCTACAACATCTTCACAAATCAATAATGTTACAGCAACAATAAATCAAACAACAAATATTTATGTTGACCACTTTGGTGGCATTGTTGGTAACGCAATTAGAACAAATATTTCAGCTTGCACAATCCTTGGCAATTTCACTCACACCGCGTTAGACACGATCAACTTAGGTGGCGTTGTTGGCCAACTTATGGGTGGCAGCGTTGATAATTGCACAATCAAAATTGTATTTGATTTAACCATTGCAAGGTACAATAGAATCTATGTTGGCTTTGTGGCAGGCTATGCAACATCAAGCAACTCAGTGATGGCAACAATCTCTAATTGCAAAATTAATCAAACATTCACAACCAAAACTCAATTCAGCGATAACTATCAAACAATTGAATTAATGGGTATTTATGGCGAATCAAGCCAAAATAATTACAATCCTTCGGGTTGTACACAAATAAGTTAAGGGGAAATATGAATTATAACGACCAAATTTTAGAAAATAAAGCTTTCAAATTTGCAAAACAACTTATGTATAATATCGCTATCGGTATTGTAATTATTTTGGCGTTTTGCTTGCTGTTTGTATATGCTTTTCATTATAGGCCTTATAAAGTTTTAACAGCAAGTATGCATCCAGCAATGAAAGTTGGTGATATGGTTGTTGTTCACTCAGCAAAAGAATATAAAGTTGGCGATGTGCTTAAATTTGACCAATCCGGTACAGGCAATTTGCCAACTGTTCACCGTATTATCGCAATCAAAGATGGCACATATGTTTGCCATGGCGACAACGTTGCATTCCAATATCAAGGTGAAAATGAAACTTGGACTTGGAAACAAGAAGCAGCAGTTGCTGAAGGCAAAACATTAGCTCAACTTCGTGAAGAAGCTGGCGCTTTATATCAATATGTAACACCAAACCAAGTGGAAGGTAAAGTTGTTACAACAATTGCCAACTATGGCACTTATATTGACTTTATTTCACAACACAAAATGTTGTTTATCACCATTGTAGTGGGGTTATGGTGTATATCTTCTGTTGCGCAAAACGAAATTGAAATGCGCAATGCACGCAGGTTGGAATATTAACTTGTAAATTGATGATGAAAGCAAAAACAGGAGGGGTAAGTTAGCATGATTGCAAAAAAGAAAAATAAAAGCAATCTAATAAAAATCCTATGCGTCTTATTGGGCGCAGTTTTTGCTTTATCAACCAGTTATGTATTTGCGGCATTTAGCTGGTCGCACAGCCATAATTCAGGTTATTCAACTGGTGCGTATTTACCAAATCAAAGTTATCAAATTATAAACGACACTTTGCCAAATGGCGTTCCGTTTGGTGCGGGTGCAAAAGAATATGAAGTTGCTCTCCAATATTCTTACGATTATTCATTCTATTTCTATTTAGAATACTCACTTGTTTGGGTTAAAACATCAGGCTCAACAAGTTCAACAACAACTTTAGATACTTCAAACGTAATTTTAACATATTCAAACCGCGATGCGTGGATTGTGGACAACAGCAGAATATATTATCGTGATGCTGTAGCAGCAGGCACAGGCAAGTTGACAGCCATTGTAGGTGTGGACTTTGCAGATTTGAACGATGAAACATATTTTGGACATTCACTTCAAATAAATATCAAAGCGGTTAAAATTTCACAAACCGCTGCGGGGTTAGATAAAACTGGTGTTGCAGGCACAGCTTGGAATGAATATCAAGCAAGGAAATTGACAAGTTACACAACCAGTGCAGAAGCATATGTTGTTGTGTATAATCCAACCGATAAAGGTGATTATCAACCAAAAGCGCCTGTTGGCAAAACAGCATTCAGGTCAGGCGCAGGCGTAACAACAATTTCACAAAGTGATTCAACATCAACCGCAACAACTGAAACTGTTCCAATCAAACAAATTTGGGGCAACAAAAATTATGTAGGTTTAGGTGCATATGTTATCACAGGTTCGGCGGCAGTTAACCTTAAAGCAAGGTTGGTTGGCTCTTGGGCTGCGGATGAAGGCACAACAACCAAACCTTCGGACGTTTATGTTGTATCTAATACAATCAAATACGATTTTGCAGATAACTGGACGAACGAAACTTATGACGAATCAACACAGGTTCAAGAAATAAGAACATATAGTTACACAATTCCAGCACATACTGCAGTGTATATTCCTATTGTGGATTCAGTTGAATTAACAACACGTGGTTATTATGCCAATGCAAATTATTCAGGCTTCCACATAAAAACTCAGTTAGAGTTAAATGATGCAGGCAATATTGAGACAACAGACGGTATAGGTGCAACAACAATTGCAACAACCGCCGTTTCTGGTGCAACAAGCATGCCTACAAATACTTACAGCGTTTACAATCGTTCAAGTTTTGATGCAGCGCTTTACCAATCTATTACATCGACGACAGAGACTTACAGCACAAACATTATGATTGTTAACAACACCGCAAACAAATTGTCAATCGGTGCAACATTCAGCTTAAAAGTGTTTGTAAGCAATGGTAACTCAACTGCTGCTTACGGCTCAGGCGCACAAGATAAGGCATTTGAAGATTCAACCTATTGGGTGCGTGATATTCAAACTTTAACAAGCGATACAAATATAACAGTTGATAGTGTTTCAAATTTAATTGTTGCACCTTATTCAGCGGCAACAATATGCACACAATTCACCATTCCACCAGATATGTATGCAAATTTAGTTTCTTTAAAAACTAAGTATGCAGGCAGCGATGTTTGGTGTGTGCTTGTGCCAACAATCACTCAAGCAACCAGCACGGCAACCGACAGCCGCCTTACATTGCAGACAGAAGTGGTTAATAATCAAGCGCAACTCTATGTTAAAAACAATTCGACAAGTGTGATTTCAGCCTACAATTTGGCAGTAACATATAAATGGTTAAACACTCAAAATGAATCAAGTTACAGCCAAACAGTTTTGGATGGTAGCACTCAAACAAAACCAGATAATTGGGAAAGAATCTATTGGAAATACTATACAAAAACGAACAATGTGTATACTCAAAACACAACCAGTGGATGGACATCTTCAACATATTATTTGTTCAATGGCTGGGAAACTGCAACCAAAACAAGTGGCAGCAAAACCATAACAATCAACCCTGGTGAAAAGGTGTGGTATGGTTCAATCAGCCTTAATGGTTCACAAATATATGATTTTAGTGATGCAACACTTACAGGCACTGTTACAACTTCGGTTAGCGATGTCCAATTGATAAATGAAACCACAGGTTTAACATATCTTATCAATAAATCAACAACAAAATCATATTATGTTCGTTTCAACGCAACAGCAACAGGCAGTTTTAAAGATTATTTCTTTGTAAACGGCAGTTATTCTTACTATTATGGATTGATACGTCCAGGGCAAGTTATTCCAATTGGCTCAGCAGCAACAACCGATGTTGTTACAGTTAACACCATTGAAGATACAACTGGCAGATTGCTCACTTCAGCTGAATTTACAGCAAAAGGTTGGGCAGATGTTCGCTCTAACTTTGAAAGTATGTATAAGTAAAAGGTAAAAATATAAAAAATGAAAATTGTGCACAAAAAACTTAATATAATAGGTGCCATACTCATGGTTATGGTAGTGTTTTTGTGCGCTTTTAACGTAACTTATGCTTATTTTACCGCACGTGCAACAGTTGAAGGTAACTTAACGTTTTACGACTTAAATTTAACCTTCGGCTATGTGCAATCAAACAGTAACCAGGCAGTTTCAACAGGTCAAACTGCGTTTACAATCAATCCAAATGCAGATAATGTTTTGCGCGGACAAGCCTTTGGCTTTCAATTGACTAATGGCACGGCATTGAAAAATGTTAGCATAATGTCAAACGCAAAATCTTGCAATGCCTATGTTAGGGTTAAAGTTGTTGCAGTAAAAATGAAGGATGCAACAACCGCAGATGACGACACAACTGACTATGGCAAATATATCACATTAACAACACCTTCAACCGTTGTTACAAACACAACTGACAGCACAGACTATTGGTATTATGTGCGTGGTCAGGTGAGAACAAGCGGTACAATTGAAATTGCAACTGCTGCAACAATATCTATTGATGCACCAGCAGATGTAACAAATGGCTATTTAAAAATAACTTTGGTGTTTGACGCAGTCCAAGCAACTGCAGCTGCTGTAACAGAATTGTGGGGTTCAACCGCAGCCACTCTTGTAGGTGCGGCTTAAAAAAGGACGTTATGATAAAAAGTAAAAAGACAAACTTAACAATGGTTTTATCAGTGATGGCATTACTGGTTTGTCTTTTATTTGCAATTATCAACGTTACTGGTGCATGGTTTACAGATGCCAGCGGTTCAAACAAAACAATCAATGCTATTATAAAAACTGCTGAAACAAACTTAAATGTTTATCAGGAAGATAGTTCAGGCACGCAAACTTTGCTTTCTAAATCTCTGCCAACTGGCTACACTCAACTTGAATATATTGCAACCACAGGCACACAGTATATCGATACAGGATTTAGACCAACACCTTCAACAACAAAATATGAAACATCTATCTCTTTTGATGATACATCAGGCACACATGGCGTGTTTGGTGCAAGGATAAGCTCACCAGATGCTAATGCTGTAAATGTTTTCTGCATTGGTGGTTCGGCAAGGTTGGACTGGGCTGATTCAAGTTGGTTAACATCATATTCCGTAAGTGTAAATACTAAATATTATTTCGAGTGTTATAAAAATAGTGTTACTGTTAATGGTACAGCGCATACTGGTACAACTGAAAAATCAACAACTCAACTTACAAGTAATTTCTATATCGGTAATTTTAGTTTAAGTGGTGGCAGTGCATATACAAGTGGTATGATTGGTAAAATCTATTATAGCCGTTTGTATGATAATGGCACATTGGTACGCAACTTTGTTCCAGCAAAAAATTCAAGTGGAACAATTGGCATGTACGATACAGTTGGCAACAAATTTTATGCAAACGCAGGCACTGGCACATTCACTGCTGGTTCTGCAGCATTGTCAGGTGCAAGCATATCATTGGCTTATGACAGCTCAAACACAACAAACAATAAAGTTATGTTTGGTACAGCAAAAACATTAAAGCTTTTGCTTAAAAATGAAGATTTAGGTAAATCTTTTGGTATAAGATATAAAGTGGAATTCTTTGTTGCTACACCTGCTGGCAAAAAGGCTTTGTCTGCAACAATAGCTGGCATGACAGCACCAACAAGTTCTACAAATGGTTTTAAAATTAACAGCGATGGCTGGTATTATTATCAAAATAATGCTGGAAGCAATGTTGTGTTTGAACCAGCAACAAGTTCGGCCGCTACAAGCAGATATCTTATGACTTCATTTACAATTAAAGCAGGTTCAACAACAACTGCTTTGCTTGGTGGTAATGCAATTTACATGCAAATAAGTGTTGAAAGTGTTGCAATAAGTTAAAAGGAAACAAAATGCCAAATATGGATGAAAAACAGGTAAAAACAAATGTATCAGGGGCGCAAAAAACTGCACCTAATGTTTCTTCGTCCGCACCAAGACAATCCGCGCCAAGGTCTGCAACACCAAGACCAACGCAACCAAGGGCTGAATCAACAATTTCAGCAAGGCAAGCACCAATTGTGCCAAAAAGCACATTGAGTGAAACTTCAAAAGCAGAACAGGCTGAAACAAAGAAAAAACAAAAAATTGAACAACGTTTAAAATCTTCCAACATAAGTATGGACGATTTGGAAACAATCAACGAACAAAACCTTAAACAATACCGTAGCCGTGTAACACGTAACAAATTTTTGATTATCACACTTGTGCTTTTACTGGTTGCGGCGGTTACAACATTTGCAATTGTGTTAAGCATTAATAAATTGGTGAACAATTGTCAAATTTTTGTGCATGGCAATGTTTCAGCTGATGTGATTGTAGACGGTGAAAAAATGGATGAATTCCGCACTCCTATTGGTGTTCAAGGCAACCGTGTTTACATGATTGACACTGATATTGAAATTAAATCAACTGGTGAATTTGATGTGTATTTTACAATTGATGTTTATCAATCTGGTGTTAAGTTGAAAAATTCGTTTGCTTATGAATACAATCATGATTTATTCCATGATGACGGCAATGGCAGATATGTAAGCAACCAATCAATCGCTGGTGAACAAACAATTGATTTGTTTAATGGTGTTGTGTTGGATGACGCATACGAAAACACATTGACAAATGAAAATTTCTCAATGAAAATTAACATATATTTCACAAGGGCGTAGCATTTTGCTGGCTCTTTTTTTATTGCTTTATGCCAATGTCTTGCTGCGGTTTAGGTGCAAATTCTATTCAATTTTTTACTGATTTTAAGTTTGAAGTGCAAATATTTTTAGCTGTATGCAATTCCACCAAAATTAGGGGGATTTTCTTTATTGATTTTTGTCAATCATTGTGTTAATATATACACATAGGAGATAGAATGTTAGAACTAAAAAACATCAGTTATGTTGTTAAAAATGGTAAAGAGAAAAAGACCATTTTAAACAATTTTTCATACACATTTAAAGATAATTGTATAACCGCAATCACTGGACATAACGGCAGTGGTAAATCTACTTTAACAAAAATTATTATGGGCATTGTTAAGCCAACCGCTGGTCAAATTTTGCTTAATGGTGTTGATATCACAAATTTGTCCGTTGATGAGCGTGCAAATTTAGGATTGAATTATGCATTTCAACAACCAGTTGTGTTTAAGGGCATAACAATCAAAGACATGATTGACATTGCAACCAAACGTAACAACACAATACCGCAAGCGTGTGAATACCTTTCAAAAGTTGGTATTTGTGCAAAAGATTATATAAATCGTGATTTTGATAAAACATTATCAGGCGGTGAACAAAAACGTGTTGAAATTGCTTTGGCACTTGCTAAAAAAGGCGATACTGTTATTTTTGATGAACCAGAAGCTGGCATTGATTTGTGGAGTTTTGATAAACTTAGCAGTGTGTTTGAAAAAGGTAAATGCTACATTGTTGTAAGCCACCAAACAAGGCTTTTGGAACAGGCTGACCAAATTTTGGTTATGAATAAAGGGCAAATTTCAACCTGTGGAGAAAGTGCAGATGTGCTTAAAAATATGGGCAAATTGACCTGCGGACAAATTGACGGAGGTAAAAATGAAGTTAGATAATGTTACAAAAACCATATTGGAGCAAGTGGCAGGGTTGCATGAAATTCCTGCTGGGGCAGTTTCGCTTAGAATAAACGGCAAAAGTGAGATGCTAAAATCTTCTGCTAACATTGAAATTGAACGTAAAACTGACAATCCAGGCATCAATATATATATTCACTCTTCATGTCAGGGTGAGGCTTGCCATATTCCAGTTGTGGTTAATCAAAACGATTTGTTTGATATGGTTTATAATGATTTTTATATCGAAGATGGTGCAGTTGTTACAATTGTGGCTGGTTGTGGTGTACATTCCACTGGAAATGCGGGGCATGATGGCATTCACACCTTCCATGTTGGCAAAAACACCACTGTAACCTACATTGAAAATCATTTAGGCTTAGGCGTGGGCGAGCATAAAATTTTAAATCCTACCACTATTTTAAAACTTGGCAAAGGCTCAACTGTAACTTTAAACACAACACAAATTGGTGGTGTTGATGCTGCAAACCGTGTTACTAAGGCGGTGGTTGGTGAAGACGCAACATTGGTTATCAATGAAAAGATTTTAACAGACCGCTTTCAAGCTGCAAAAACAAACTTTACTGTTCAACTTAAAGGGCATAACAGCAAATGCAATATCGTTTCACGCAGCGTTGCAAGGGGTGAAAGTGAACAAGTGTTTAAATCCAACATGATTGGTAAAAACGAGTGCTTTGGCCATGTTGAATGCGATGGCATTGTATTGGACAATTCGAAGATTTCTTCAATGCCACAAGTTAGTGCTTTTGATAATCGTGCCAGCCTTTCACACGAGGCTGCGATTGGTAAAATTGCTAGCGACCAAATTGTAAAACTTAGAACTTTAGGTTTGACAGAAACTCAGGCAGAAGAAAAAATTATTGAAGGATTTTTGAAATAAAAATCAAAATAGATAATTGATTATAAAATCAAAATAAAATATTTAAATAATGAAAATTAATTTGCAAAAAATTATTTTTTAAAAATTTTGAAA
>SAMEA104315431__coassemble_397_pt1 | contig 66228 bp, 56 predicted proteins | sample SAMEA104315431__metabat2_low_PE_029 | metagenome-assembled genome bin SAMEA104315431 (sample SAMEA104315431) | gut metagenome | biome: Monkey gut; feature: monkey-associated habitat; material: faeces | place: China | collected 2013
TATGTTTTAATAAAATTTTGCTTCTACACGTTTTTAATTTTTTTATAATTTTTTCTATTAATAATTAATATAATATTTTATTTAATATATTTTAATTAATATTTTCCCCGCCAAAACCTATTTATAATAATGCTATTATTAATTTATTAATAATAATTTTTATTCTTTCAAGCAACAACTTTATAAAAAAATTCAGTGTGCCACATTAACACGCTGAATTTTAAAACTTCAATATACTTAAGAATATTTCAAAATTTGTTTGTGGCGTAGAAAATACCACTTACACATTGTGTAAGTTTTATTTACCAGTTACGCCAACTAAATCTTGTCATATTCTCTCCTAAACGGTTTACAAATCAAACTTAACAAGTTCCACTTTTAAACCTATTATATTTATATGATAGCATCTTAAAAGTGTTTTGTCAACACAATACGCTGAAAAGCAGATTCAATTAATCTTGTTTGTTTGCCGCTTCAACCTGAACTTCCGCATGCTCTTTTTGCTTTTCTTGTTGCAGCCTTTGTTTTGCATATTTACGTTCATATAACATTGTTGCGATAATATTAACTGAGTATGATAAAGCACTAAGCACTAAAATAACGTAAAATACTGTTTTTGAGCCAGCAAAGCTTAACAAAACAACAAAAGTATATGTTATAACTCTAACAAAACAGAGTAAAATTTCAACTATTGCTTGATGCTCAGCAATATCTTGATATAAACCCGCTTCTTTCAAATCCCTGTTTCGTATGATATCAAACGGAACGATATAGAACACTCCGCTGATACCCTCACAAAAGTTAAAAAGAATTACAGTTGCAAGCCCTGGCCAAAGAATAAAAGCCAAAGAACCAACAATCGGTAAAATAGACATTATTATAAACAACCAAGATCTTTTGCCTTCTTTTGTAAGTTTGCTGAACAGAATTGTTGTTGTAATAACAGAAATGGCAACAACGCTTGTGATTGCACCAAGGCTTAAATTACTGCCGCTTTGTATCATTATACAAACGCTCATCATTATACGCAAAACTGATGTTGTGCCATAAAGCATGCTCAATTTATAAACGTCTTTAATCTTGTCCCACATAGGTGGATTTTGTTTAAGTCTTTTTAAATAGTCTGGAATTTTAAAATCGCTATTTTCAGGTTTATGTGCGCGTACTGCAAAAGAAACTGCTAATTGAATAGCACAAATTATCAATACATAAATTGATACTTGGCTAAAAGTTGAAACTTCAATCAATGCACCAATGGTTACGGGAAATACAACACTTGCACATTTGGATAAAACGTATGTGAAAACTGAAAAACCCTTAATAGTTGTGCGGCTAACCATTTCTTGTTTAAGCACATTATAACTTGACCAATACATACCTTTTGAGCATCCATCAAGCATGCCTGCCAACCAAATATACTTTGCAATCTGTTTACCAAAGAATACTGAGAAGATAACAACTGTTGAGCGCATAACAATTGCAAGCCTATAAAGCCAAATTCTATTTGTTTTTGCAACCCAGAAACTGAACAAAAAATATGTTACTAACATGCAAGCGTAGCCAATCAATTGGAACAAGCCTGCTTTAAAACAATAATTGTAAACACCATTTGAAAATGAATATAAGTGTGCTATTAAGAATGTTGAAACAAACAAATCAATGACTGTTGCAAATGTGTGGCAAACAGCCAATCCGCGGTTTGCATGTCCATCTTTTTTGCTTGTTGAAATATCATAGTTATAACTCATAAGTAAATTATACACCAAACCATAATTTTACAAAAACGTTTTTGTTTTAGTTTGTAAAATATTGTTTAAATCTGGTTTCTTATCTCTCAATTTAACAACAAGTAATCAATTCAAAAAAAACTAGGTTTAAAAATAATTATTTTTCACTAAATACTAATTGTATCACTTGATTAAAGTCTTATCTTCTTCACAAATCTTAAACCTGCAATAAAAATAGACCAAGTTTTAACCATGAGATGCAATATAAAATAAAAAAAAAGATTTCACCCGTCGATGAAATCTTTACGTGCTAACATAATGCTCAAAAACTTTTCAGTTTAGCAGCTAAATAAACTTTAAAATTTTTGTGCGGATAACAATAGAATAATCTATCATATAATTTTAAGATAAATCAACCACATCAATCTAAATTTAATCACATTCGGTTTGATCAGCACCTAACATAACTAAACCTAGTTTGACGCGATATTTTTAACTAAAATTTTAAACTTTTTTATTCAAGTATTGTGGAAAACTTAGAATTAACCAAGAATTTCTGCAACAACGCCTGAACCAACTGTACGGCCACCTTCACGGATAGCGAATCTCATACCTTTTTCAATAGCGATTGGGTGGATGAGTTCGATTTCCATAGTGATGTTATCACCAGGCATAACCATTTCAACACCTTCTGGAAGTTTGATTGAACCAGTGATGTCAGTTGTACGAACGTAGAATTGTGGACGATAACCATTGAAGAATGGAGTATGACGGCCACCTTCTTCTTTCTTCAAAACGTAAACTTCTGCTTTGAAGTGTGTGTGAGGTGTAATTGAACCTGGTTTAGCAAGAACTTGACCACGTTCGATTTCTGTACGTTGGATACCACGAAGCAACAAACCTGCGTTATCACCTGAACGAGCTTCGTCAAGTGATTTACGGAACATTTCGATACCTGTGATAACAACTTTACGTGTAGGTTTAATACCAACCAATTCAACTTCTTCGTTGAGGTGGCAAACACCACGTTCTACTCTACCAGTAGCAACAGTACCACGACCTGTGATTGAGAATACGTCTTCAACTGGCATTAAGAAAGGTTTATCAGTATCACGAACTGGGTCTGGGATGTAGTTATCAACAGCGTCCATCAATTCACGGATGCAGTCGCAAGCTGGGTCATTAACGTTACCAGCAGAAGCTGCTTCCAATGCTTTAAGAGCAGAACCCTTAATGATAGGAGTTGTGTCGCCTGGGAAGCCGTAAGATGTTAACAAATCACGGATTTCCATTTCAACCAAGTCAAGGATTTCTGGATCGTCAACTTGATCAGTTTTGTTCATGAATACAACAATGTATGGAACGCCTACTTGACGAGCAAGCAAGATGTGTTCTTTTGTTTGAGGCATTGGGCCGTCTGTAGCAGCCACAACGAGGATTGCACCGTCCATTTGAGCAGCACCAGTGATCATGTTTTTAACATAGTCAGCGTGTCCTGGGCAGTCAACGTGAGCGTAGTGACGTTTTGCTGTTTCGTATTCAATGTGTGATGTGTTAATTGTAATACCACGTGCTCTTTCTTCTGGTGTGTTATCGATACCAGCATAGTCTTTCTTGTCGGCATTGAAACCCATACCAGCAAGTGTCAAGTTAATAGCAGCGGTTAATGTAGTTTTACCGTGGTCAACGTGGCCAATAGTACCAATGTTAACGTGTGGTTTAGTTCTATCAAATTTAGCTTTAGCCATTTTTTTGTTCTCCTTTTTAAATATAAACAACTATATTCTAAATTAATTTGCCAAACAATGTCAAGCAAATTTTTAATGTTTTTTATTTTTGTAAGCAAGCGATTTTTCTTTAAAATAACTTAAATTAAACCGCTGCTTTTCACAAAAATAAATGTTAAATTTTATCTAATTTTAGGCTTTAAATTTTAAAATTATTCAGCCAATTTTTTTCTGTCGCCAATAACTTTATCAGCAACATTTTTTGGGCATTCTGCATAGTGGTCTGGCACCATTGTGAATGTACCACGGCCTTGTGTGCAGCCACGAAGGTCTGTTGAATAACCAAACATTTCGCTAAGTGGAACTTCAGCGTGGATAACTTGGCTGCCGTATTTAGCTTCTGTACCAGTAAGCACACCACGGCGAGATGTCAAGCCGCCCATAACTGAACCAAGGTATTCATCTGGGGTTGTAACTTCAACTTTCATGATAGGTTCAAGCAACACTGGGTCTGCTTTAGCCATAGCGTCTTTAAATGCCATAGAACCAGCAATTTTGAACGCCATTTCACTAGAGTCGACATCGTGGTAAGAACCGCCTAACAAAGTAACCTTGAAGTCGATTGTTTCATAACCAGCAACAACACCAGCTTTCTTAGCTTCTTGGATACCTGCGTCAATAGGTGGAATAAATTCTTTTGGAACTTCACCACCAACAACTTTGCTTTCAAATACGTAACCCTTATCTCTTTCCAATGGTTCCATCAAAATCTTACAATGACCGTATTGACCACGACCACCAGATTGTTTAATGTATTTACCTTCGGCTTCAACAGCTTTACGGATTGTTTCTTTGTAAGCAACTTGAGGTTTACCAACTGTAACTTCAACGCCAAATTCACGTTTCATACGGTCAACCAAAATGTCAAGGTGCAATTCGCCCATACCAGCGATAATTGTTTGACCTGTTTGGTCATCAGTGTATGATTTGAAAGTTGGGTCTTCTTCCATCAATTTAGAGATAGCGATACCTAACTTTTCTTGTGCTTGCTTGTCTTTAGGTTCGATTGCTTGTTGGATAACTGGTTTCATAAATTCCATTTCTTCCAACTTGATTGGGTGGTTTTCATCGCAAAGTGTATCACCTGTGCCAGTGTTTTTCAAACCGACAACTGCGCAGATATCACCTGCCAAAACCTCGTCAATATCAGTACGGTTATTTGCATGCATGTGAAGCAAACGACCGATACGTTCTTTTTTATCTTTACTTGCGTTCAAAACGTAACTACCAGCACTCAACTTACCGCTATAAACACGGATGAATGTGATACGACCAACATAAGGGTCAGTTGCAATTTTAAATGCAAGTGCTGCAAATGGTTCATCATCACTGTTATTACGTGTAACTTCTGTGCCATCTTCCAAAGTACCTTTAATAGGTGGTACATCGATAGGGCTTGGCATATAGTCAACAATAGCATCAAGCAATTCTTGAATACCTTTATTTCTTGCAGCTGTTCCGCATAATACAGGGAACATTTTGAGTGTACATGTTGCTTTACGGATACCACGTTTGATTTCATCGATAGTAAGTTCTTCACCAGCGAAGAATTTATCTAACAATTCGTCATCTGTTTCAGCAACTGATTCAATCATTTTTTGTCTGTATTCTTGGCATTGTGCAAGCATGTCAGCTGGGATTTCTTCTTCTCTAACATCTTTACCAAGGTCATCATAGAATACATACGCTTTCATCTTAATAAGGTCAACGATACCTTTAAATGTTTCAGCTTCGCCAATAGGAAGTTGAAGTGGAACAACGTTTGCACCTAAAACTTCTTTCATTGATTTAACAGCTTTTAAGAAGTTAGCATCATTGATGTCCATTTTATTTACAAAGCAAAGTCTTGGAACGTTGAACTTGCTTGCTTGACGCCAAACGTTTTCACTTTGTGCTTGAACGCCAGCACGCGCACTGAACAATGCAACCGCACCATCAAGAACTTTCAAACTACGTTCAACTTCAACTGTAAAGTCAACGTGTCCTGGAGTATCGATAATGTTGATTGTGCAGTCTTGCCACTTACAGGTTGTACAAGCAGAAGTGATTGTGATACCACGTTCTTGTTCTTGTGCCATCCAGTCCATTGTTGCTTCACCGTCATGTACTTCACCAATTTTGTGGTTAATACCGGTGTAGAACAAAATACGTTCAGTGGTGGTTGTTTTACCAGTATCGATGTGAGCCATGATACCGATATTTCTAATTTTTTGTAATGGTACTGTTCTTGCCATTTAATCCCCCTTAAATTACCAACGATAGTGTGCAAAAGCTTTATTTGCTTCAGCTTGTCTATGCATATCATCGCGTTTCCTGATTGCTCCACCTGCTTGGTTGTAAGCATCAGCAATTTCAGCACTTAATCTTGCGTCCATACCACGTTCGTTACGCTTTCTAGCAGCCATAACTAACCAACGGATTGCAAGAGTTTGTTGTCTATCAGCGCTAACTTCCATAGGAACTTGATAGTTTGCGCCACCAACACGTCTAACTTTTGTTTCAAGTTTAGGTTTAACGTTTTCAATTGCTTGGTTAAGCACAACCATTGGTTCTTCACCAATTTTTTCAGCGGAAGTTTTCATAGCACTATAAACGATTGATTGAGCAATACCTTTTTTACCATCTAACATAACTTGGTTAATAAGTTTTGAAACCAATGTTGAGTTGTATAATGGGTCAGGTATAACACCACGCTTTACAGCGGCATTTCTTCTTGACATATTCTTTCTCCTTAATTAATTTTTTAAATAAACTTTGTTTTTAATCTTGTTTAAAAGTCAGTTTATTTTTATTTAAACACCGCACTTAATTATGTGGTGTTATTTAAATTTCTAAACCAATATTGTTTAAAAATTCAGTTTGTTCTTCGTTAGACATTTTTTGCAATTTTTGTTTAAACCTAGCAACCATGGTATCAACAGCCAGTTCTTGTTCAGTTTTTTGCTTTCCAACAATCAATTCACTGTGTGGCAATGTTTCAATCCAACGGCAAAATTCTCTCCACTCAGGCAAACGGTGATTTTTGCGTTGTGCATAAATTGTTTTCAGTTGACGATAGTTAGTTGTAAGCCTTGCTGTTAACATAAAACCAGTTGGAATATTGTATAAAAGTGTTAAATATTTTTCAGCCTTATTTGATGAATCTTCTGGTTCATCAAGATAATCCTGCTTTATTTCGTTGAATCTACGCAAAATACATTTATCAACATATTTATTGCATTGAGTGTCAATATCAAATCTGCTTATCCTGTGCATTGTTGATTGGCTTGATACAAAATATAAAAATCTGTATCTTTCTGCTTCTGTCCATGCTTTAAGTGAAAAGGTAACATCAAACGACACGGTTATGCCAGTTAAGAACTGGTCATGCCCTTCACCCTTGCCAGATTGTGCAAGGTTAGTTGCAGTTTTGGTTAAATCGCTGTTTAACACATCATTGTCAACCGACATTGGATATTTGCTTGCTTTGATTGATTCTTCAAAATCATTAACTTTTACATTTTCAATTTTAAATTCCATATTGTATACCTCTTAAATAAAATTGCAATGTTATTTATTGGTATACGGCTAAATTTAAAAAGCAAAATTGTCAAATTATTTATACACTAAAACCTAATTTATATTTAGAGCGTTTAGCATCTAACAATAATTTTTTTTAAATTATTATTTAGGGCGTTTAGCGCCATATTTACTTCTACCTTGTTTACGTTTTTGAACGGCAGCGGTATCAAGAGCACCACGAACAACGTGATATCTTACACCTGGAAGGTCAGGAACACGACCACCACGAACCAACACTACGTTGTGTTCTTGTAAGTTGTGGCCTTCACCAGGGATGTAACAAGTTGTTTCTTTGCCATTAGATAAACGTACACGACAGATTTTACGTAACGCTGAGTTAGGTTTTTTAGGTGTTGTTGTAGTAACTGTTAAGCACACGCCACGTTTTTGTGGGCATTCGTCCAAAAGGATTGATTGTGATTTAGCAGTTTGTTTAACTCTACCTTTGCGTACTAATTGATTAACTGTAGGCATTTTTCCTCCTTAAAAATTTGAGATGCGGAAAACTTTTCCACATTTTTGCCACATGATGTGGCCAGTTGTTTTGAAGTTAAGCATGTTTTCAAAACAAAATGCATTGCCTAGCAATGCGCGGTTGGTTTTAAACATATTTGGTTAGATAGGCCAAATTTGTTTTTAACAAAACCAACAAAAAGCAACCTCTTCCTAATGGCAAAGCAGCATTTTGCCATAGTTGAAAAGATTATACAAAATTATAGGCATAAAGTCAATAGTTTTATCAATTTTAAACCCATAAAATATGCAAGTTTTGCTTAACTTTTTTTATCTTTGCCGTACATAACATTGCAATTATATGCTAGCAAAAACTATCACAAATTTCCACCCAAAATTGAGACAAGAAATTTATTCCTTTTATAAGCAAAATTTATAGCAAATTTAAACAGCATTAAAAATTGTTTACACATAAAAAAGCAACAAAAAAGGCTTGTCAAAACAAGCCTTTTATAAAATTTAAATTTAAGTTTAACACTATCTATTTGTCTTTTATTCATGCAATGCTTAAACACTGTTAGTTGGTTTGTCTTTTGCAAAAATAATGCTTAAATGATAAGTTAAATTGTGTCAATCATCAAACTAGATAAGTTTAATGATAGCTATTCTTAATCATATGGAATCAAGTTCCATATATAGATTTCGTTGTTAAATTATTTCATTGCTTTAGTAAATTAAATCAATTCAATAATTGCCATTTCGGCAGCATCACCCTTACGAGCACCAACTTTAAGGATGCGTGTGTAACCACCGCCTTGACCAACTTCTTTTGCACGTGCTGCATATTTTGGAGCATATACATTGAAGATTTTTTCGCAAAGTGGATTTTTGATGTTGTCTATACGTGTAAGGTAATCAGCCTTCTTTTCACCTGGTTTACGTTCTTCCTTAACTGAGTAAGTTTTTGCCATAATTTTTCTGCGTGCTGCAAGTTTTTTAGGACCATCGTTCATAACTTCACGAGTAACCTTTTCACCTTTAGCGTTAACAGTTGTTTTTGTAACAGTTGTAACGTCATCGTAAGAATTGATTGCAAGAGTTAACAATTTTTCAACATAACTTTTAAGTGATTTAGCACGTGCAACGGTAGTTTCAATTTTACCTTTCCAAAGCAAATCAGTTGCTTGGTTGCGCATAATAGCAAGTCTTTCTTCAGTAGGACGACCTAATTTAGCATTTGACATATTGTTTGTCCTCCTTAATAATTTTCATTGCCTTCAAGGACAATGCCAAGTGCATCAAGTTTAGCGATAACTTCTTCCATAGATTTAGCACCCATGTTACGAACTTTCATCATTTCACTGCGAGTCTTTTTAGCAAGGTCGCCAATAGTGTCGATGCCAGCACGTTTCAAGCAGTTATAACTACGAACACTCAATTCCATTTCCTCAATAGGTTTTTCATACAATTTTGTTCTTTCGTCTTCTTTACGAGCAACTAAGATATTCATGCCGTCCATACCTTCAACAAGTTCAACAAACATGGTTGCATAATCGTTAAGAAGTTTTGCAGAAAGTGCAACAACTTCTTTTGCACTAACTGTTCCACGTGTTTGAACGTCAAGCACAAGTTTGTCGAAGTCGAGACTACGACCAACACGGCTTGATTGAACTTCAAAGTTCACGCGTTTAACAGGAGTGAATAATGAATCGATTGCGATGTAATCCACTTCATCAGAATATTCTTTGTTTTGACTTGCAGGCACATAACCACGGCCACGGCCAACATATAAAGTCATTTGAAGGTCAGCGTCATCGTCAAGTGTGCAGATGTACAAATCAGGGTTAACAATTGAAATGCCTTCTTCACATTCAATATCTTTTGCATAAACAACTTTAGGACCTTTAACGTTCAAAGTCATTTTACCTTTAAAGTCTTCGTCTTTGCTTTCAGTTTTAACAGCCAAAGATTTCAAATTTAAAACAATATCTGGCACGTCTTCAGTAACGCCCTTAATTGTTGAAAATTCGTGCAAAACGCCTTTAATCTTGATGCCAACAACAGCAGCACCAGGCAAAGAACTTAAAAGTGTTCTACGCAACATATTGCCAATCGTAATGCCAAAACCCTTTTCCATAGGTTCCACAGTGATTATTGCATTTGCCCCGTTGTCTGATTCTTCCAAAGAAATTTTTGGTTTTTCGATTTCCATCATAATTATTTCTCCTATTATCTTGAATAAAATTCGACAATCAAGTGTTCTTGAATGTTCAAGTCAATATCATCACGTTCTGGTAATGCCAAAACTTTACCTGAAAGGCTTTCCATATTAAATTCAAGCCATTTTGGTGTATTAACTTTAGTTGATTCTTTCAAATCTTTGAACATATCAAGTTCTTGTTTGCTTTCTTTAACAGCAATCACATCGCCAACTTTAACTTGGTATGAAGGGATATTAACCTTTTTACCATTAACAGTGATGTGGCCGTGGTTAACAATTTGTCTAGCTTCGGCACGAGAAGAACCCAAACCGCAACGATAAACAACGTTGTCAAGCCTTAATTCAAGCATTTTAAGCAAAGCCCAACCAGTTGCTTCTTTGCTGGCAACGGCTTTTTCATAATAAATTCTAAATTGTTTTTCAAGCAAACCATAGTTACGTCTAACTTTGTTCTTTTCACGCAATTGAACGCCATATTCGCTGATTTTCTTTCTAGCAGTACCATGTTGACCAGGAACAACAGGGCGTTTATCAAAAGCACATTTAGTTAAGCATCTTTCACCTTTTAAGAAAAGTTTGCAACCTTCCCTACGGCATTGTTTACAACTTGGACTAGTATTTTTTGCCATATTTCCTCCTATAACCTTCTAGCCTTAGGTGGTCTGCAACCATTGTGAGCGATTGGAGATACGTCTTTAATCATAGTAACTTGAAGACCAGCAGTTCCAACTGCACGGATAGCAGATTCACGAGCAACGCCCGCACCTTTGACATAAATTGCAACTTTAGTGATACCAAAGTTAGCAACATCTTTTAAACAAGCCTCAACAGCGTCTTGAGCAGCAAATGGTGTAGTCTTTTTAGCACCACGGTTGCCACGTGCACCAGCACTTGATTGAGCAAGAAGATTACCTTGGCAAGTTAAAGATACGATTGTGTTGTTTGGGCCAGCCAAAATGTGAACTTCGCCTTCACCATTTGGGGCTAAAAATTTCTTTTTCTTTACAACTTTTTTAGCAGTATTAGCCATTTATTCCTCCTTACTTCTTCTTATTTGCTATTGTCTTTTTAGGACCTTTACATGTGCGTGCATTTTGCTTGCTTGATTGACCACGAACAGGCAAATGAGCAATATGACGAAGGCCACGATAGCATCTTATTTCTTTTAATCTTTTGATGTCTAAAGCAACATCTTTACGTTTTTCACCTTCAACGGTGCAGTTAGATTCGATATATTTACGAATTGCTGCGATGTCGTTTTCGGTTAAATCTTTGACGCGAGTGTCAGGGTTAATACCTGTCGCAGCCAAGATTTTGTTGGAAGTGGTTCTGCCGATACCGTAGATATAGGTTAAACCGATTTCCACTCTCTTTTCATTAGGTAAATCCACACCGGATATACGAGCCATATATTTTCCTCCAAATAATAGTGTGATGCTAGATTGGGTTGCTTGTTTTAACAAGCAATAAATTTTAAATTTTTTTCAAACTGCAAGTCTACTTGCAAAGTTTAAGATAAATTTAAAATTTGCTCCAAAACCCCAATCAGCATCATAATTAGGATTTTAGGATAATTTATATGTTGAGAACTTATGTTCAAAACATATTTTGGTTGCATTTTAAATTCACTAAAATCCTAACAAATGCAACTAGGATTTTAGGTGTCTAAATATGTTAAGTGTATAACACAAAACATATATATTTACTAACCCGACACAAGATTAAGTTTTTAATTGTTTTTATTATTCTCACAACACCAAATTGCCGCGAGGTGTTGTGCTTGTTTTCAAATTTAAGTTTGTTAATATGTAAGGATAGCACTTACAAACAAAGACAGCCAAGGCTTAACCTTGACGTTGTTTATGTTTAGGTGATTTTGAACAGATTACCATAACTTTACCATTACGTTTGATAACCTTGCATTTTTCACAAATTGGTTTAACAGATGGTCTAACTTTCACCGTTTATTTCTCCTTTTGAATATAAATTCACATAAATTTATTTGGTTAAACTAGATAACAACTAGTTATTAGAAACTACATTTTCTAGTTTTTAGAAACTAGGTTTTCTAGTTTTTAGAAACTAGGTTTTCTAGTTTTTATCACGCCAAACGATTCTGCCTTTGGTTAAATCATAAGGTGTCATTTCCACTTTAACTTTGTCGCCAAGCAAAACGCGGATTTTATTAGTACGCAATTTGCCTGATACATAAGCAGTGATATAATGGTCGTTCATGATTTTAACCTTGAAATTGCCGTTTGATAAAACGTCCACAATTTCGCCTTCTACATCGATAACATCTTCTTTCGACATATTACTCCTTATCAGTTTTATACACTTTAAGTGCATTGTAGATTTCAGTGTCAGTTGCGATTGGTGAAAGGAACTTGTTGTAAACCGCTTCATCATGCGCCAACTTCACCAAATGTTTTGGGTTTTTAGTCTTTAATTTGTTACGAACTCGAAATCTACCATCTATTATAACAGGATATCCAATTTTGTCAATAGAAACCACTAAAAATATGCGGTTTTTATCGTGTCCAGCAACTGATTTAACAATATCACCAGCTGTAAATTGATTGTTCATACCACTCCTATAATGACAGAATTTCAACGCCATCTTTTGTGATTAAAATGGTGTTTTCGTAATGTGCTGCTGGACGGCCGTCCCAAGTAGATATTGTCCACTCGTTGTCTTCCATAACCACATCACGTTTGCCAAGTGTAACCATTGGTTCGATTGCCAAGGTCATACCTGCTTGAAGCACAATACCAGAATTGTACTTACCATAGTTTGGCACATAAGGGTCTTCGTGCATTTCAGTGCCTATGCCGTGCCCTGTTAATTCACGCACAACGCCATAGCCACGGCTTTCAAGGTAGGTTTGAATTTGATGGCTGATATTGCCTAATCTACTGCCTGCTTTGATGCCTTTAAGCCCTTCAAAGAAAGATTGCTTTGTGTCGTTAATTAATCTTTGTTTTTCAAGTGAAATGTTGCCAACAGCAAATGTTCTGGCAGCATCACTTTGCCACCCGTCGTAAATGACGCCACAGTCAATGCTGATTATGTCGCCATCTACTAAAGGCTGATCGTTACAAAATCCGTGCACCACTTGTTCGTTAACACTTGCACAAATGGTAAACGGAAAACCCTCGTAGCCGAGGAAGGAAGGAATAGCGCCTTGGGATTTAATATATTGATAGGCCAAATCATTAAGGCGCAAACTTGTTTGGCCAGGAAATACGTGTTGTTCAAGCATATTTAAGGTGTCCCTTAAAATTTTGCCTGCTTGACGCATAATTTCAATTTGTTCTTCGGTTTTTATGGTTACGCTCATTTTATTATCCTCAGTACGTCTGCCAAAACCTGTTTTGGTGTTTGGCTTGCATCTATATCAACAACCTTTGTACCCCATGATTTATATAAGTCAAGAAGTGGTAAGGTGTTGTTTTCAAATATTTCAAAACGTTTGTTGATTGATTCAACAGTATCATCATCACGGGTGAACAATTCGCCACCGCATGCTGGGCAAACGTTTGCATTTACTTCGGTCTTTTTAGTTATTAAATTACATTTTTTGCAAGTAAGGCGGTTAAGCAACCTATCAATCGCCTTTTCTTTGCTTAAATCTAAATTGATAACTAAATCAACGTCCATTATTTGTTTAAGCAATTTGGCTTGACCAATTTCTCTTGGGAAACCGTCAAACACAACATTTGGTTTTGCAACCGAATCAAGTTTATTTTTTAAAACTTGCATAACAGTATCATTATCCACCAAGTTACCAGCATTTATAAGCTCAGCAATATACTTGCCAAGTTTTGAGCCAGTTGCAATTTCATCACGGAACAATTTACCAGTTGAAATCAACTCAAAATCAATGTAATTTTGAAGGTCTGCAACTAAGGTGCCCTTGCCAGAGCCTTGGATACCGATAAGGACGATATTCATAAAACCCCTTTTAACGCAAAATGCGGTTAAGCAATTTGCTTTTAAGACCTAACGTTTGACAGATTTTTAACAAACCAAAATTCAAGCCGTAGCCTGAAAATTGGTTTATCTATAACAATAAGTTAATTTAAAGCAAAGCCAGAACTAACTTACTTTAAAAATCCACGATAATTTCTTGCAAGCATTTGTGCTTCAAGTTGTTTATCAAATTCAAGTGCCACAGAAACAATAATCAGCATACCAGTTGCACTGAATGCACTTGTAACACTGCCCGCACCGATAAATGTGAACAAAAGTGTTGGAACAAGTGCCATAAATGCCAAGAATATTGCACCGAAAAGTGTAATTCTCTTGTTGATGCCGCCAAGATAATCTGCGGTTGGTTTACCAGGACGAATACCTTGAATAAAGCCACCATTTTGTTGAATTTGACGTGAGATTTGTTCAGTATCGAAATTGAGCATTGAATAGAAATATGCAAATGCCAAAATCAATAATGATAAAACAATGGCATAAATCCATGTGTCAGCACCAAGCCATTTATTCCACCAGCCTATGAAACCACCAGTCGCATTAGGATTGATGATTGACATAATAAGTTGAGGGAAAGAAAGGATTGTGCTTGCGAAAATGATAGGCATAACGCCATTTGCATTAACACGGATAGGAATAAATGTAGATTGACCACCATACATTTTTCTGCCTTTCATTTGTTTTGCATATTGAACATTAACTCTTCTTTCACCGCCGTCAACAAAGACAACAAGTGCGAAGATAAGAATTAATACAACTACAAACAAAATTAAACGCCAGATTGCTTTTTGAGTTGTTGCACCGCCAACAGCCATATCTCTAAAGTTGTCGAAGACTGTTTTTGCTGCACTTGACAAAATACCAACGAAAATCAACAATGACATACCATTGCCAATGCCAAGTTCAGTGATTTTTTCACCAAGCCAAACTGTAAACATTGCACCAGCAACAAGCATAGTAACAACAAATGCGTAGAATACAAATTTATTGTTGCCAAATGCTGTTAAGTCAGCACTGCTTGCTGAATTGAAGCCGATTGCAATACCAAGTGCTTGAGCAATTGATATGATAAGGGCTGCAATTTTTGTGTACAAATTCAAGCGTTTTCTACCATCAGCACCACCATCTTTCGCAAGTGCTTGCCAACTAGGGATAACTGCACTAAGCAATTGAATAATAATGCTTGATGTGATGTAAGGTGAAACACCTAAAGCCAAGAATGAACCTTGACTAAGCGCACCACCGCTTACTGCGCTTAACAAACTAAGGAAGGTGTTGCCTTCAACGTTAGATGCATAAGCGTCAATATTGATGCCCGGAATTGGAATCCAACAACCAAGGCGGTAAATGAATAATAAGAGAATGGTTAATAATAACTTATTTCTTATTTCCTTAATTTTAAATGCGTCAGCTAATGTTTTAAACATTATACCTCCTCTACACTGCCACCTTGCGCTGTGATTTTTTCTTTTGCTGTTGCAGTAAATTTGTTAGCAACAACTTTCAAAGCAACGGTAAGTTCGCCATTGCCAAGGATTTTTACGCCATCTTTTTCAACTTTTGAAAGGATACCACTTTCAAGAAGTTTAACAGCGTCAACAGTTGTGTTTGCTTCAAAAATATTCAAAGCACTAACGTTTACAACAGAATAAACTTTTTTGAATTTAGCATTGCTAAATCCTTTAATAGGAACTCTTCTGTACAAAGGGTTTTGACCACCTTCAAATCCAGGACGAACACCGCCGCCAGAACGAGCATTTTGGCCTTTATGACCTTTACCAGAGGTTTTGCCTACACCACTACCGATACCGCGACCAAGACGTTTTTTGCTTGTTCTAGCGCCTTCGGCGTATGTTAATTCGTGTATATACATAATCTCTCCTTTACGCTTCTTCTTCCACTTTTAACAAGTGTTTAACTTTGAAGATGCTTCCTCTTATACAATCGTTGTCAGGAAGAACACGGGTTTGACCAAGTTTTTTGAAACCAAGGGCTTCAACAACTTTGGCTTGTTCTTTATTATAACCAACGGCACTTTTTACGTAAGTAACCTTGATGGTTTTTTGTGATTTTTTAGCCATATATCCTCCTAAATTTCTTCAACTGATTTACCACGAAGGAGAGCAACTTGTTCTTTAGTTCTTAAAGATTTAAGACCATTTAAAGTAGCCCTAGCAACGTTGATTTTGTCAGTTGAGCCATAAATTTTTGCAGTTAAATCAGTGTAACCTGCCATTTCAAATACAGTACGAGCCGCACCACCAGCAATCAAACCGCTACCTTTTTTAGAAGGAAGCATTTTAACGCTTGTTTTAGCAAATTTGCCAATAATTTCGTGTGGGATTGTACCATCGATTACAGGAACAGTAATTAAAGATTTTTTAGCAGCTTTTGTTGCTTTTTCGATAGCAGCAGGAACTTCAGCAGCTTTTGCTAAGCCCATACCAACTCTACCTTTCTTATCGCCAACGATAACAAGAGCTGAAAATCTCATTGTACGGCCGCCCTTAACAACTTTTGTTACACGGCGTACATCCAACATTTTCTTGTCGAATTCGTCTTTGATTTCTTCTCTTTCTCTTGGCTTTCTAAATTCACGTTTTTGTTGTTGTGCCATAATCTCTCCTTAAAATTCCAAACCGCCAGCGCGTGCGCCGTCAGCAAGTTCTTTAACTCGTCCTGTGTAAAGATATCCACCACGGTCAAATACAACAGTTTTGATTTTTGCTTTTTTAGCAAGTTTAGCGATTTGTTCGCCAACAAATCTTGCTGCTTCTTTGTTTGTCATATCTTTAACTTGTTCTTTAATTTCTTTTTGTGTTGTGTTGCAAGCAACAAGTGTAACGCCCTTAGTATCATCAATGATTTGAGCGTAAATGTTGCTTAAACTGCGATATACGCAAAGACGTGGGCAAGTGCTTGTACCAGATAAATTATGACGAATTCTAATATGGCGCTTAACACGTTTTGCATTTTTATTTTCTTTATTAATCATAACCTACCTCCTACTTTTTCTTACCAGCAGCCTTACCTGGTTTTAAAATAACTGGTTCACTTGTATAGTGAATACCATAACCATGGTATGGTTCCATTGGGCGAAGAGCACGAATTTTAGCAGCAACTTCACCAACTAATTCTTTGTTTGCACCACAAACAAGGATTGTGTTGTTATCTGGCACTTCAAAAGTGATACCAGCTGGTTCTTCCACTTCAACTGGATGTGAAAGGCCAAGGTTCATAACCAATTTTTTGCCTTGTTTGTTAAGTTTGTAACCAACACCGTTAACTGTTAAAGATTTTTTGTAACCATCTTTAACACCAACAACCATATTGTGGATAAGTTGGCGATACAAACCTTGTTTTGCATTGCTGTCAGTTGTTTCGTCAAGACGAGTAACGTAAACATGGCCGTCTTTAACTTCAACTGCGATATTTTTTGAAAATTCTTGTGTTAAAGTGTCTTTTGCACCTTTAACAGTAACAACGTGGCCGTTAACTTCAACAGTAACGCCCGCTGGGATAGCAACAGGTAATTTACCAATTCTTGACATATCTTACCCTCCTACCATACATAAGCGAGCACTTCGCCGCCTACGTTCATTTTTCTAGCAACCTTATCTGTAACGATGCCTTTGCTTGTTGAAACAATAGCGATACCTAAGCCGTTAAGAACTTGTGGTAATTGTTCAGCGTTAGCATAAATTCTCAAACCAGGTTTGCTGATTCTTTTAAGGCCTTGAATAACTTTTTCGCCATTAGGGCCATATTTAAGTGTGATTTCCATCATTTCAACACCATCAACCACTTGTGATTTATAATCTACAATGAAACCTTCATTTTTCAAGATTTCAGCGATTGCAAGTTTGGTTTTGGATTTTGGAACAAGCACACTTTCGTGCTTAGACATATTCGCATTGCGGATACGAGTAAGCATATCTGCGATTGGGTCTATACTTAACATATTCTTCTCCTTTTACCAACTAGCCTTCTTAACACCAGGGATTTCACCTTTGTTAGCCAAATTTCTAAAACAGATTCTGCAAATACCATACTTTTTAAGCACAGCGTGTGGACGGCCACAAAGAGAGCAACGTGTGTATTCACGAGTTGCAAACTTTTGTTCTTTTTGTTGTTTATTAATCATTGCTTTTCTTGCCATAATCCACTCCTACTTCTTTCTAAATGGTACGCCCATTAATTTTAACAATTCGAATGCTTCTTCGTTTGTGTTTGCTGTTGTAACAAACATAATATCGAAACCACGAACAGCATCAATCTTATCATAGATAATTTCTGGGAAGATGATTTGTTCTTTAACACCGAAACTGTAATTGCCGCGACCATCAAATGATGTTGTGCTCAAACCTTGGAAGTCTCTCACACGTGGTAATGCAACTGAAATCAATCTATCGAAAAATTCATACATTTTTTCACCACGAAGTGTAACTTTTGCGCCAATTTTTTGACCTTGACGAAGTTTGAAATTTGCAACTGATTTTTTAGCATAAGTAACAACTGCTTTTTGGCCAGCAATCAAACTTAATTCTTCAACTGCTGTGTTGAAACTTTTTGCATTATCTTTTTCTTTACCAAGACGAAGTGATAAAACAATTTTGTCCATGTGAGGGATTTGCATTACGTTCTTGTAACCAAATTTTTCCTTCAATGCTGGTTTAACAACTTCGTTATAGTATGCATGACGTCTATTAATTTCTTTTTCCATTTGTCATACTCCTTTACGCTTTTTTGCTAGTTTTTGTTGATTTTGCAGCTTTTTTAGCCACTTCCAAACTAGCACCGCATTTTTTACAAACGCGTACGTGTTTACCTTCTACTTCGCCGTGAGCAACGCGTGTTGCTTTTTTGCAAACTGGGCAAACAACTTGAACATTAGAAGCGTCAACAGCACCTTCACGTTTGATGATGCCACCTTTATCGTCTTTGCTTCTTGGTTTTGTGTGGTGAGATTGAATATTAACGTTAGCAACAACAACTTTGCCATTGTCGCGGTTAACTTCAAGCACTTCACCAGTTTTGCCAGCGTCTTTGCCAGCAATCACTAATACGTTATCGCCTTTTTTAACACTTAACTTCATATTCGACCTCCTATAATACTTCTGGTGCAAGTGAAATTATTTGGCTAAATCCCTTTGCACGAAGTTCTCTTGCGATAGGTCCAAACACACGAGTACCGCGAGTTACTTTTTGTTTATCAATAAGCACTGCTGCATTTTCGTCAAATCTAATAACGCTGCCGTCAGCACGTTGCACAGGTTGTTTTGTGCGAACGATAACTGCCATAACAACATCACCTTTTTTAACTTTGCCGTCTGGATCTGCTTTTTTAACAGAGGCAACGATTACATCACCAATGTTAGCAAATTTTCTTACTGAACCGCCAAGGCAACGGATGCACATAATTTTCTTTGCGCCTGAGTTGTCTGCCACGTTCAAAATTGAAAATGGTTGAATCATATTTTTGCCTCCTACTTAGCTCTTTCAACGATTGTAAGAAGACGGAAGTACTTGTCCTTTGAAAGTGGACGTGTTTCTTGAATAACGACTGTGTCTCCAACATGTGCTTCGTTCTTTTCATCGTGAGCTTTATATTTTTTAGTACGTGTCATGTACTTTTTGTAAATTGGGTGTTTTTTCTTGCTGGTTACCAAAACAGTAATAGTTTTGTCCATTTTATCAGAAACAACAACACCTTGGATTGTCTTGTGGTTTACTTTTTCTTCCATAATATTACTCCTTTGCTCCAGCTAATTTTTTCGCATTTAATTCAGTTTTAACTCTTGCAATTTCGCGTTTAACTTCGCGGATGCTTGAAGTGTTTTGAAGTTGACCAACTTTCTTTTGGAAAGTCAAATTGAAAAGTTCAGTGCGAAGTTTGTTTTCTTCATTGGTCAATTCAGCAACTGACATATCTTTGTAATTATTCTTCATTGTTTTCACCGCCTTTTTCCTTGCGAACTACTTTAGTTTTGCAAGGAAGTTTGTGAGAAGCAAGTCTTAATGCTTCCAAGCAAACTTCTTCGCTTGGACCGCTTACTTCCAAGATAACACGGTCGCGTTTAACAACTGCTACGTGTCCTACTTGAGCACCTTTACCGCTACCCATACGAGTGTCGGCTGGCTTTTTAGTGATAGGTTTGTGTGGGAAAACTTTAATCCAAACTTGACCACCACGTTTCATGTATCTGTTGATAGCAACACGTGCTGCTTCGATTTGGTTTGGAGTTATCCAGCATGGTTCAGTAGCTTGAAGGCCATAATCACCATAACTAACAAAATTACCACGAGTTGCGCGACCAGTTAAACGGCCACGGAATTGTTTTCTTCTTTTTTCTCTTTTAGGTATCAACATATTAGTTTTCTCCTTTCTTGTGGTTTTGAACAGTGCTTTGAGAAACCTTACCCAAAATTTCGCCTTTGTTAATCCATACTTTTACGCCAAGCACGCCAAAAGTTGTGTGTGCTTCAACGCAAGCATAGTCAATATTTGCACGGATTGTGTGAAGTGGAAGCAAGCCTTCGTGATAGTGTTCACTACGTGCGATTTCAGCACCGTCCAAACGGCCAGAAACCATAGTTTTAACACCAACTGCGCCAGCGCGCATAACACGTTGCATTGCGCTCTTCATTGTACGTCTAAATTGAGCACGTTTTTCAAGTTGAGCCGCGATTGATTCAGCAACAAGTTTTGCATCCAAATCAGGGTTTTTAATTTCAACAATGTTAACGTTAACTTTTTTAGCGTTTGAAAGTTTTTCAACGTTTTTCTTTAAAGCTTCAACACCAGCACCTTTTTGGCCAATAAGCACACCAGGTTTTGCTGTTGAGATTGAAACTGTTACACTGTCATTTGTCCTTTCGATAAGAACATTTGAAACTGCACAATTTTTGTATTCTTTAAGGATATAATTACGGATTGTATTATCTTCCTTGATGTTTGCAGCTATATCTTTTTTGCCTGCGTACCAAAAAGAATTCCAAGTCTTATTGATACCAAGTCTCATTCCATTAGGATTTACTTTTTGTCCCATAATTCTACTCCTTACTATCTAAAACCACTTTGATGTGGCTTGTTCTAGTTACAATTCTGTCAGCACCATGAGCACGACCACGGAAGTAAACTTTGTTTACACGTGTAGGGCCTTGGCCAAGGATAACTTCTGCCAAATACAAATCGTGAACGTTAAGTCCTTTATTGTTTTCAGCATTAGCACCAGCAGATTTAACAACTTTTAATAAGATAGCAGCTGCATCATGTGGCATATTGCTTAAAATTGCAACTGCATCATCATAACTCTTTCCTCTAACTTGGTCGATAACAATTTTAGCCTTTGTAGGAGCCAAACGTACAAAACGTACGCTAGCATAAGGACGAGTTTCTTTATTTGCTTTGATTTGTTCAGATTTTTCTCTAATTCTTTTTGCCATTTTTTACTCCTATTTAGCAGCAGCTTCTTTTTGCTTATGACCTTTAAATGTACGGGTTGGTGCAAATTCACCTAATTTGTGGCCAACCATATCGACAGTACAGTACACTGGAATATGTTTTTTACCATTGTGAACAGCGATTGTATGACCAACGAATTCAGGGTAAATAGTGCTTGTTCTTGACCATGTCTTGATAGCTTTCTTTTCACCTTTTTCGTTCATAGCAACGATGCGAGCCATAAGTTTTTGTTCAACATAAGGTTTTTTCTTTAAACTTCTACTCATACTTCACTCCTACTTAGCATTAGCTCTCTTGACAATGAGCTTGTCAGATGCTTTGTTGTGTTTTCTTGTCTTGTAACCAAGAGCAGGTTTACCCCAAGGAGTCATAGGACCAGCATGACCAACTGGAGATTTACCTTCACCACCGCCGTGTGGGTGATCAACAGGGTTCATCGCGCTACCACGAACTGATGGACGAACGCCCATATGACGTTTACGGCCAGCTTTACCCAAGGATACAATTTCATTTTCTTCATTGCCAATTTCACCGATTGTTGCACGGCAAACTGCCAAAACTTTTCTCATTTCACCACTTGGCAAACGAAGTGTAACATAAGCACCTTCTTTAGCCATAAGTTGTGCAGAACCACCAGCTGAACGAACCATTTGACCACCGCGACCAGGTTGAAGTTCAATATTGTGGATTTTTGCACCAAGTGGAATATCTTTAAGTTCTAAGCAGTTACCTGGTTTGATTTCAGCACCAGTGCCGCTCATAACTTTATCGCCAACGCTTAAGCCACGTGGAGCGATGATAAATCTTTTTTCACCATCAGCATAAGTAAGCAATGCAATATATGCTGTACGGTTTGGGTCGTATTGGATGCTTTCAACGCGAGCAACGACACCATCTTTCTTTCTTTTAAAATCGATAACACGATATTTACGTCTGTTTTCGCCACCGATGTTTCTAACAGTGATTTTACCTTGAGCGTTACGACCACCAGTCTTTTTAACTGAAGTTAAAAGTGATTTAGGCGCAACTGCATCTTTAGTCAATTCTTCATAAGTCTTGTAACTAACGAAACGGCTACCTGCAGATGTTGGTTTTCTTGTTCTTATTGCCATACTATCTCCTTTTAGTTCAAGCTTTCGAAGAACGCGATAGGTTTGCTGTCAGCTTTTAAGAATACGATAGCTTTTTTGTAATCGCTTGTTCTACCAGTTACTTGACCACTTTTTGTGTTTCTAGTTTTAAGTTTGCCTGTGCAGTTAATTGTGTTAACACGTGCAACTTGCACTTCAAACAATTCTTCAACTGCTTTTTTGATTTCAATTTTGTTAGCAGCTTTTGCTACTTTAAAGGTATAAACCTTGTTTGGAATACCAGCATATGACTTTTCTGTCATAATAGGTTCTAAAATAATTTGTTGTGCTTTCATATTAAACGTAAGCCTCCTCTAACTTTTTCATTGCGTCAGCAGTGAAAACAACAAATGTGTTTTCAACAATTTCAGCAACGTTCAACAAGTCAGCGTCAACACAACTAACTTTTTCAAGATTGTTGGTTGCTCTAACAACGCCTTCATCTTTACCAGCAGTAACAATGATTGTGCGTTTGTTAAGACCAAATGTATTTAAGAAGTTGCTTGCTGCTTTTGTTTTGTTTTCAAAATCAACTTTATCAAGCACAACAACTTCGTTTTGACGGATTTTTTCGCTGATTGCTGAAGCAAAAGCGATGTCGCGCATTTTCTTGTTGATTTTTTGGCTGAAATCTCTTGGCTTAGGTGCGAATACTACGCCACCGCCTGTGAATTGAGGTGCACTCTTTTCATCATGACGAGCGTTGCCAGTGCCTTTTTGACGATAGATTTTCTTTTTGCTTGCATTGATTTCGCTACGTGTCAAAGTTGATTTTGTACCTTGACGTGCGTTGTTGTGCAATGCAACGATAACTTGGTGAATCAAAGGTTGATTATAGTCAGCACCGAACACCATATCGTTGAGTTCAAGTTTGCCAACCTCTTCCTTTTTCATATTATAAACTTTAAGTTCCATAGTTTTCTCCTTTAAGCCTTAGCAGCGGATTTAACAACTACGATTGATTTTTTAGGGCCAGGAATTGCACCTTTAATCAAAAGTAAATTTCTTTCCGCGTCAACACGAACAACTTTCAAGTTTTGAACTGTTGCTGTTTCGTGGCCGTAATGACCAGGCATATTTTTACCTTTAAATACACGGCTTGGTGTTGAGTTTGCACCCATTGAACCAACTTCTCTGTGAACAGGGCCAACACCGTGAGTCATTTTAAGACGTTGTTGATTCCAACGTTTGATAACGCCAGTGAAACCGTGGCCTTTTGTTGTGCCAGTTACATCAACGATGTCGCCAGCTGTAAACATATCAGCTTTGATTTCTTGACCAACACTATATTTGCTTGTGTCGTCATATCTAAATTCTTTTAAAATGCGTTTTGCATCAACGCCAGCCTTTTTAAAAGTGCCAGCAACACATTTATTAACATTTTTGGCTTTGATATCGCCAAATGCAAGTTGCACTGAATCATAACCGTCTTTTTGAACGTTTTTGATTTGTGTAACATAGCAAGGACCTGCTTCAACTACTGTTACAGGTTCAACTCTACCATCTTCGGTGAAAAGTTGAGTCATACCAATTTTTCTACCTATAATTGCTTTTTCCACAGTTTCCTCCTTATAATTCAACCTTAATGTCAACACCAGCTGGTACATTCATTTTCAAAAGTGTATCAACTGCTTTTGCATTAGGTGCATAGACATCGATAAGTCTAAAGTGTGTACGCGATTCAAATTGTTCACGTGAATCTTTGTTTACGTGCGTACTACGTAAGATTGTAACCACTTCACGTTTTGTTGGAAGTGGAATAGGGCCTGAAACTTTGCAGCCAGACTTTGTTGCGGTATCAAGTATTTTTGAAACCACGTTTTCAATTAAACCTGTGTCGTATGAAGCAAGTTTAATTCTTAATTTTGTTGTTGCCATTTTTCTTCTCCTTTTATTTATTTAGTCAACACCCTAACTAGTGTCCTTAACATTAACTTGTCAGCCAAGCAGTATGAGATGTTTCACTCACTTACCAGATTGCGTTATTTCAAATTGCTACCACCTATCACGCATACACGTACGTATATATAATAGGTAAGGCAAAGCATAAATTTGTTTTTAACACAATTTACACTGACCCGTGTGTTAAGTGCTGGTTTCCAAAAGAAAATGCCTTACCCTTTCTGGCTCGGCAATCAATCCACTAGCACTCTTACGAGTTATGGTCGGCACAAATTACCATTTGCTGTTGCTAGCAAATGCAACCTTATGCGTCTTCCCACATAAAACCTGCAGTGTTATTCTACCAAACAACACATACTTTGTCAACCCTTTTTTAAAAACTTTTTCAACAATTTTTGCAATGGATTTTGCAGCAAAAACATGCCTTGAAAATTAAAAATTTTATAATTAAAAAAATAAAAATTAATTAAAAAATAAAGCAAAATATTTAAATAAAAAATATCAAAATCAAAATTAAAATTAATTTAATGTAAAAAAAACAATCTAAAACACAATTAAAACGTTATTTTCAAATATCATAAATAAAAAATAAACAAATATAGCATTTTGCTTTTTATAAAAAATCAATTTAATTTCATTTTAAATAAAAAAAACTGAAATAATTTAATCAAAAAATAAATAAAAAAATAAAAAATATTAAAAAATGTGTTATTTTAATTAATTTTTTTAATATTTTAATTAATTTAAAAATATTTTTTATAAAAATCACATTTCATTATTCAGCCTTAGTTTTAGCACAAATTTACAATACTCAAATTTTTCAACATCCAAAATCAGTTGTTGAACTTGATTCTTTTTCATATTGAGTGTTTAAAAATTGTTAATCATCACCAGGTTCACATCAACAAAATTTTTAATCTTGACATATATTATTTATCACAAGGAAACCAGCAAACAGGTTAGACAAAATCCAGCCAAACCACACAATAAAAACTTTATCAATTTAATCAAATATTTTTTAAAAAAGGTATTTACAAATTTTTTGATGCGTGTTATAATACAGGCAAATAAATTTATAGATAAGGAGAAAGTTATGGCAACACCAGCAATCAATCCACAAGCAATTATTAAATATCGTTCATATACAGACGAACAACTTGCAGCAGAGTTTTTATCAACAAAGCGCAATGACGGTTCTTATGTGATAGCTTTAAATTTTGTCCCAGACGTACTTGGAGATTTCTTAGGCGATAAAGACAAAGACGGCAAAACATATGCCTATTCACGTGTTAAGAAAAGTGTTCCATTGTTGCAAGCCCTTTATGATATCTATGTAACCAACTCTGGCTCATGCGATTATTCTTTAAATCTTCCAGCACTTACACAAGTTTTAGAAAACTTTGCAAGAACAAACACACGCGCAATTCCTGATGAATCATTGATGAAGTATTTTGAAAACTTCTTTACTCCACTCCTTAAAAGAGCTTATGATTACAGAAACAACAATCAACTTACTTTATAATCAAAAAAGTTCGCTATAAAATGCGAACTTTTTTTATTGTCTACCATAAAAGTTTTATGAATTTTTTATCTTAACAAATCTATTTTTATATCGTTCCCTCAAGTTGGTCTGCAGAATGCTCAAGTTGACCAGTCTGTCCAGCTTGTTCTGGAATAAATTGAGCAAACTGTTCATGTGTTTCAATCATTGAATCTGGTGCAATTGCATTATCATTTATTGGAACAATTTCATCTACTGCAGCATGCAAACTATTTGCAACTTGTATTCTTTCCTTAATCACACTGCCTTGGTTTTCTATCGATTTATCTAATGTTTGATTTGTTCTGTTTTCCCAAGTGTTAAGCCCTTTTGCAAGTTGAGATTCTATAAGGCTATCATCTTCTGTTGACACTTGAGATATTTTTGCATTTGCCAAAGTGTCAGCGGCATGTTGTGAATGCACTGTTTTTGACTCGCCAGCATTTGACGCATAAACCCCTTTATCATGAACTGCACGTCTGCTGCTAGCCGCAGCGCTTGGACTTGCAGATGCCGATGTAGTTTTTGCTGCAGCCTTCTTATCACCGCTTGGCTTTTTAGCACCGCCAGCCTTCTTTTTATCTGCACCTTTTTTGTCTGCTTTTTTATCACCACCCGCTGCTTTTGCCGCCGCTGGTGCAACAGTTGCATCAGCACCCGCCGCACGTGCCACCAAATTAGTTTGTGCTTCAGCATGTTTTTTAGTTATTGACGAAACAACGTCAGTAGTTGAAGAATCCACAATATTTTTACCAAGTTGTTCAGTTGTTTGACCAGCTGATTTTGCAATCAAGTCTATCAATGTTTGTTTTGTTTGATTTATTGTTGTGCCAGTTGACGCAACAAATTTTTCACGCACTGCAGGATTTAATGTTTCAGCCACTGCTTGTTGCACTATTTTTGAACTTACTTTGTTTTTTGTTACAATATAATCAGCCGCAACATCCGTTAAAGATTGACGTCTTTCAACACCATTTGTGTTAAGCACACACTTTGTTGTTATCGTTTCTTGTTGTTCACCTAAAACTGGCGCATTAATAACATCAATAACCTGTGATAATTTAACATTTTGCTCAACAAGAAGATTTCGTCTTTCAACTTCAAATTCTTGTTTTTCCTCAGGCTTTAATGTTGATATATTTGCTTCTATTGTTTGATTTATAACTTCGTTAACAGTTTTTGCAAAGAATGGTTTGTCAAGCCTTATCACACTTGGTTGTTTTGAAACAACATCTTTAATCTTTGCATCAACAACCTTTTTAAGTTCTGGATATTTAGCAATTATCTGCATCATTTGAACAGCGTAATTTGCTTCTATTTCTTCAATCTTATCTTCATTTTCAAGCATTATTTGATTGGCTTTCATTAAATATTTAAAGCGGTTAACAATGCCATAATATTTAGACAATGTTTCTTGGTCCATATTGAAAATGTCCATTGCATTTCCACCAAATGGCGAAATGTGCCATTTTGCGTAGACCGCATTTTTATCAATAACACCTGAAGTTTCAAAACTATCTAAAATATATTCATTTATATTGCTGAACATACCGCTATTGGTTTTAAAGTTTGCTTGAAAATTCACTTTTTCAGCCAATGTCAAAACTGCTTGTTCACCTTCATAGGTAACAAAAAATGTGATTTGCCTATCAAGTTTAATTACACTAGTGCAGACATCCACATTATCAACAGTGTCCACAATATATTTTGGCATAGCAATCAACTCTTCAACGATTTGAGGGTCAACAACATAATTGCCTTCCGCGTCAAAATCACCTAACATACAGCCTAAAATAGTATGTCGCATATTATTAAATTTTAAATTTTCAATTTCAGCGCTGTCAGTAACAAAACCCTGTTCACAATCAGCTCTTAAATATTGCGCCATAATCTTCTCCTTATGTGTATAACAAAATTTTACCAATTTATATTGATAAGTATAACATACCAACAAAAAATTACAAAACAAAACCAACAATTTTATTTTGTCAGCACACAAATATAAATTTAATTATAAAACAGACATACGTGCAAATTAGATTCGCACAAAAAAACGATGCTTTTATATCATCGTTTTTTATATTTTATTCTTCTGCTTGAGCATTTAATTTTGCTTGTTGGTCAGCAAGGGTTAATGCTTCAATCATCTCATCTAAATCGCCATTCATAAACGCATCAATATTATACAAACTTAAACCTATGCGGTGGTCAGTAACACGACCTTGTGGAAAGTTGTAAGTTCTTATACGTTCACTTCTATCACCTGTGCCAACTTGCGCCTTACGATTTTGCTTATATTCGGCTTCTTTTTGTTGTTGATAATAGTCATAAATCTTTGAACGCAAAATTGCAAAGGCCTTTTCTTTGTTTTGTGTTTGACTGCGTTCATCTTGACAACTCACAACTATACCAGTTGGAAAGTGAGTTATACGAATCGCACTGCTTGTTTTATTAACTTTTTGACCACCCGCACCACTGCTACGGAAAATATCAATACGAATATCTTTTTCATCAATATTTACATCTGCATCTTCCATTTCTGGCAAAATAGCAACCGTTGCTGTTGATGTATGCACACGCCCTTGGCTTTCAGTTTCAGGCACACGTTGAACACGGTGAACACCAGATTCAAACTTGAATTTTGCATAAGCATTTTTACCTTTGATTTGTGCTTGAACTTCTTTAACACCACCAAGTTCTGTTTCTTCAATATTTAATATTTCCATTTTAAAACGATGGCTATCGCAATACATTTGATACATTCTTAAAAGGCTGTGAGCAAACAAAGCACTTTCTTCACCACCTGCACCACCACGAATTTCCAAAATAACGTTTTTGGTGTCATTTTCATCTTTTGGCAAAAGCAAAACTTTAAGACGTTCTGTGCTTGCGTCAATTTGTTCTTTAAGTGATAAACTTTCTTCCTTTAACATATCTTTCATTTCAGGGTCAGTTTCAACTTCCAATTGAGCGTTGGTTTCTTCAAGTTCTTTTGTTAATTTGCAGTTCAAATCATATTCTTCAATCAATGGTTGAAGATTTGCATGTTCTTTAACTTTTGCTTGCCAAGTTTTTGTGTCTGCAATAACTGCTGGGTTTGAAATTTCTTGTGTTAAAACATCAAATTTTTGTTTTGTTATTTTAAGTTTGTCCAACATCATAATATTTTTCTCCTTTTAATTGTAATGTAGATGATTTTTTATTTAATCATATTTGAATAATTTTTTATTCAATAAATAATAAATTATTTTTTAATAAATAAAATTTAAATTATTTTTTAAATATAGCAAAATATTCTAAATTTTTAATAAAATCATTATTAATTAAATTATTTTTTTAAATATTTTGAAATAATTTTTTATTTTTATTTAAACAAATAATTAGTGTGTATTTTTATCAATTTTATTACTTTTTTTTATTTTATTTTTTAAACACCATAACGCGTTCTATGCCATTATAATCTTCAAGCACTTCAAGCAATTCAAAATCGTTAAAAAGGCTTTCAATCATAAAGCGTTGGTCTTCACCAATTTCCATAACAAGTACACCATCGTCATTGAGATATTTGCGCAAATTGTCATGAATAATATTGTAATAGTCCAGACCTAAATCTCCGCCGTCAAGTGCAAGCCTTGGATCATACTTTTTAACCTCTTCGTCAAGGTCGGCAATATCATCAGTTGCAATATAAGGTGGATTTGAAACAATGATATCAAATTTCCCTTCAACCGCCTCAAACATATCAGACAATAAAAATTTAACATCAACATTATGCATTTCTGCATTTGCTTCAGCTATGTTTAACGCACGTTGTGAAATATCTGTTGCAAGCATATCAATATCACAATTCTTTTTTATACTGATTGCCAAACATCCACTGCCAGTGCACAAATCAAGTGCTGTTTTATAATTATTGTTGCGAATATATTTTAACGCAGTTTCCACAACCAATTCACTATCTTGCCTTGGCGCTAAAACAGAGTTGTTAATTTTAAAATCTAGGCCATAAAAGCATGTGTGTTTAAAAATCTTGTTTACTGGAATATGTTGTTTGCGCATTTCAGCAAATTTCAAGATTTTTTGCACGGTTTCATCATCAATTTCATCAATTAATGGTAAAACTGTGATAGGTTGTTCAAGCACTTCGGCTATAATAAAATCTGCATCAACAGCATCAATGCCCATTGACTCAAATTCCAATTTTAAGTTTTTACGCAAATCAAATAATTTCACTTGCTCCTCACTTTTGAATTTCCATTACTAAAAAGTAAATCACACATAAGCAAATATTGGATTTTAACACCAACAATAAGCAGATAAATTCCAACAAAAAAACGTGCCCCTATTTAGCGTATGCAAAAAAGGAACACGTTAGCGTTGCTATTTCAAATTGTGTTTTTTATTAAACTTATCAACACGGCCTTCTGTATCCACAAGTTTTTGTTGACCTGTGAAGAAAGGATGGCATTTATCACAAACTTCAAGTTTGATTACATCGCCTGCTTTAACGCCTGGTTTTGAACTTCTACCTTTAAATTCAGCACCACAAGCACAAACAAATGTAACTTCTTCATATTTTGGTTGAATATCTTTTTGCATTTCAAACTCCTTTTCAAGTTAACTTAACCGCTTTCGGGTTAGCTTTGCCAACAAACTATGTTTTGAACATAATTTGGCTTAATTATTCTAGCAGTTAGATTATACATTGAAAATAAGATTTTGTCAACGGTTTTTTTAATAACTCTTTTGATTTATTGTCAATTCGAAATGCAATACACATAAAGGTTTTGCTTATTATGCCAATAATTCTCTTTAAAATGTGCAGTTTAAATTGTTGCAAATATAAAATCAAACAAAAAGTGTGAAATAAAACAATTGAGATTATTTGCTTTTGTGTTGATTTACTATCTTTTTGGCAACCTGACAAATATCACCAGCACCAACAAAAGCAATTGCTGAAAATTTGCCTAAATATTGGTTTATTTTTTTGCCTGTTGACATATACTTGCAATTTGGATTTCCTACTTTAACAAGTTGATACAATGTTTTAGCATCCACGCCTGCTGATTTTTGTTCCCTTGCTGGATATTCTTTAAAAAGACATACATTTTTTTGAGCAGTTAAAACTTCAACAAATTGACCTAAAAACATTCTTGTGCGTGAATATGTGTGCGGTTGAAATACAATAAGAGCATTGTCATACTCAGCATTAAAGGCTGATAAAAAGGCTTTTATTTCAGTTGGATGGTGTGCATAGTCAATATAAATTTTTGTGTTTTGAACAACACCAAGCAGCTCATACCGCCTTGGCACGCCAGCAAAATTTTTGGCAATCCTTTCAGCAAATTGTTCGTCAACACCTAAAGAGCAACACACTGACACAGCCAAAGCAATATTATTTTGATTATATTCGCCTTTTAATCTGCTTTCAAACCTGGCTGATTGCACCATATTTATGTTTTTGGCTTTTTGCAAAAATTTTGTAGACTCGCAATCAAATGCAAAACGTAAACTTCCACGCTTAACAAACGTCAAAAAAGCCGTTTTTAAGTTTTTAAAACTTCCATAGCAGTCTAAATGTTCAGGTTCAACATTTGTAACGACAGTGATTTGCGGATAAATTTTTAAAAAACTTTTATTATATTCACATGCTTCAACAACCACATATTCGTCAGTCAGTTCAAACCTTGAGTCGGCGATATCTGCGCCTATATGGCATGAAACTCTTTTGCTAGCCGCACGCAAAATCTCATAAATTAAGGCACTTGTTGTGCTTTTACCATGTGTGCCAGCCACTGCAATAACAGTTTTAAATTGTTTAAGCATCTGCCCTAGAACAAAAGCCCTGTCAAGAATAGGAATTTTTGCTTTTTTTGCCGCAACAACAAACGGATTATCATCTTTTACAGCAGCAGTGCGAACACAAAAATCAACATTTAAAAATGTTTTGTTAAACTTTTTACTAAAAATCAAACCTTGTTCAATCAAATTTTTAACCATTTGATTTTCAGTTTGGTCATAACCATAAACTTTGCATCCCTGCTTTAAATAAACTTGCGCTAACTGCCCTACACTCACTCCACCAACCCCAAGCAATAACACAGCATTGTTTTTTGTTAAATTTAAACCGTCTTGTTTTGATTGTTCTCTCATATTGGTATATATGAAAAGATAAATCTTCTTGGCAAAGGGAGCTAAATATTTTTTTAATTTATTTTTAATTTTGTTTGATTTTTTCGGTTGTTATGGTAAAATATTAATGACGGAAATGTTTGCATTTGCATAAACTCAAACATTAAAGTTAATCTTAAAAGGGGAAGGTGAACTACTTGAAAATCTCAGACATTAGAATTCGTATGGTTAGCAAAGATGATAGCAAGTTGAAAGCCGTTGCCGCATTTACAATTGATGACGCATTTGTTGTGCACGATGTAAAAATCATTGACGGTTCAAATGGCTATTTCATAGCTATGCCATCAAGACAAGGCCCAAGTGGGGAACACAGGGACATTGTGCATCCTGCAAACACTGAAGCACGTGAGCAAATCGTTTCTGCTGTGTTGGCTGCTTATGAGAAAGAAAAAGCAAACCAACAATAAGATAAACGATTAAAAAGCCACAGCTTAAATTAGTTTATTTTAAACAAAAAAAGACAGGTTTTGAACCTGTCTTTTTTCATATTGTTTTTAAAACTTAAAGCGAACATCTAATTAAATTAAGCAATATTTAAGAATTGCAATACTATACCATTGTTTGACAATTCAGCCCAAATTGAGTTGAAATCAAATGTGCATTGTTTTGTTATTGTTGACTTACCATACCAGTTGAAGATGTGTGCATTTGTCATGCTCATTGAGATTGAACCTCTGTAAGTTGTGATAAGTTTGAAATCGTCATCGTTAACAATTTTGAAGAAACTGCTGTTTGCTGTGTTTTCATAAGAAGCTCTCCAAGCAACAAGTGGACGCCATTCAACAATAAATTCTGCTGTTTGATAAGATTTACCATTCTTTGATGCGGTTGTGCCATTAATCAACACTGATTGTAAGCTACCTGCTGAAATATCATAGTCTAAAAGGTCAAAGCTACGATCTGCATTGCCTGTTGTGTTGTAACCAAGTTCGCTCTTAACTGAAGCACTTGCATTACGGAAATCTTGCCAGCATTCGCTGTAGAATTTACCATAACCATTGAGCGCTGTGTCAATTGTAGCATTTTTAAAACTTGCACCATTAGGGAAGATTAAAACAATCAATGATGAAACTGTGCTGTTTTTAGCACCATAAATTTCACTGCTTGCTTGAACGTTTGTTACTGCACCTTTGCGCAAATCAACAATCACACCTGTAACAAATCTATCACCTTTGATAAGGTTTTGTTGAATTGTGTTATCGCTGAAATTGTAGTAACCAATAAGGATTTGGTCTACTTTTGCGGCAGCGTTGTCCATTTTAATGATTGCACCAGCAACTGTGTTACCTTCAATTGAAGATGTAACAACACATTGACCGATTGTTGAGTTTGCACCTGAATTGTAAACTGCCAAACCTGCAACATAGTGGCGTTTATCAGCATTGTAATTGCCAACTCTTTCAATTAAGCATTTTGATGTTGCAAGTTTACCATTGTTTGTGCATACCAAACCAGCAACATAAAGTTCGTTTGAAGTGTTATCACTTGTTGTGATACCTGTGCCAGTTAATGTTACAGCTGAGATATTACCATTGTTTTCATCAGCAACACCAGCCACTCTTGTGCTGTTTGCTGATTTTTGCATATCAATAGTCAATTCAACTTCAGCTTGTGAAATTTCACCATTATTCACACCAACCAAACCTGCAATATCTGCAATCAATGTGTCTGTTGTGTGTGCAATATTGATTGTTGCTTTTGTATCAAGCACATAACCATCGTTAGTGTTTGCAACACCTGCAACTTTAACTGTACCATTAAGAGATGCATTAATGTTTGAACTAGAAACTCTAGAGTTTGCACCAATAGTGTTAACAACTGCTGCCACATAGTTAACTGCTGCATCAGCTGTAACTTTTAAATTATCAATTGTGCAATCCTTAATTGTTGAACCATCAACAACTTCATTTGCGATTGCAGCAAAACTTGTAAATTTGTTTGTAATATCTGCACTAAATTCAACTTTAATGTTTTCAATATTGCTTGAACCTAAAGTTGAATCTGTTGATGTTATAGAATTTGCAACAACAGCAGCATTTGTAGCACCAGTTGTGAATTTAGGATTTTCAAATACAATATTTTTAATAACACTGTTATTTACTGTGCCAAAGAAAGCTAATTTGCCATCTTTAACATTTTTAAGGTTAAGATTTGAAATTTTGTGGCCATTACCATCAATAATTGAGTTTTCAATATCAATTTGTTGCCAGTCAATGTCAGCCAAATCAATATCAGCTGCCAAAACATAACTTTTATTTTTGATTTTACCATCAGCTGTGCGGCATGCATTCACAAAATCCATAAATGCGTTAACATCGTAAACAAATTCTCTTTCAGTGTCAGCAAGGAAATATTCACTGCTTACACTTGAAGGATTAAAGTTTGCATTAATCAACACTGGCAAATTGCCTGCTGAAATTTTCCAAATATATTCATCCCAGAATTCTTTTTTACCATTGATTGTGTAATAAACATAACTATTATCAGTTACCATGTCTTCAACAGTTGTGTAACCTTTAACACCATAGATCCCTTTTGCTTCGTCAAAAAGAGTTTTAATAATTTCTGGTTTATTATTCACACTTTCTGCAGTTGAATTAACAGAATAGTTACCAATAAAGAATTTTAAGAAGTTTGCATCAGTCATATCGCCTGATGTTGAAACTGTGTTAGCAAAACCTGCAAAAGAAGCATTTTCACAAGCGATGTTGGCATATGATTGTTGGATTGTGCCATAGTTTTTAGAAACAACCATTTCTGCAACAAATCCACCGATTGTGCTTGATTCGTTTGCTGAAACGATTGTGCCTGTTGCTAAACTTGCTGCAATTGTGCCTTGATTTAATTTACCAACAAAACCTGCCATAACAACAGGAACAGTTGTTTCACCATCACCAGCACTGAGTTCAATTTCATTAACAGCTGATGTTGAAATGTTTGAAGCATTGCCAACAACAGAACCAATCAAACCAGCTGAAACACCATTTTCTTTGTTGTTGCTGATGCTTGAATTGTTGATTTGAACATTTTTTACAACTGCATTGTTTGCTTGACCTGCAAGCACACCAGCATTTGAGTATGAACCTTGAATTTTAAAACCATCAAGTTTCAAATTTTTAACGGTTGCACCATTCAATGAATAGAACAAACCAGCATTATCTGTTTCAAATGTATAGTTTGTGCCAACAATTGTATGATTTGCACCATCAAAACTGCCTGCAAATCCTGACCATGTTTCAGTTGTAGCATCAAAACCAATTGGTGCAAAACTGCTTAACAATGTGATATTTGATCTTAAAACATAACTAGCATCTAAAGCATATGTGTTGCCAATTTTGTTTAAGTCTTGTTCGTCTTCAATATAATAAGGATTGGCTTGGCTACCATTACCGATATGCACAGTGAATTTGAATTTTGCAAATTTTTTGTTGGTTGTTGAAATAACAACTTCATATTCACCACCAGTTTGAGCCAAATAATAACCTTTTGTAGTGTCATATTTGAAAGCGCTTACAGCGGCTTCATCACCTGCATTGTAATTATATTTTGTTTTGTTGGAAGGTTTTTTAACTGACTTGCCTAAGTCATTAATAGTAACAATATCTCCAACATTGCAATAAATTTCTGTTGTTTGAAAGTTGATAACTTCGTCATTACGCAAAAAGTAGTAAGTTACCAAACCAAAACTTACAACAGTTACGATTGAAATTAAAAACACTAAAAACTTTTTCATATTCCCACCTTGAAATAAATTTTCGGTGATATTATACCGCAAAACGGCATTTTGTCAATACCTGCTTTCAATTTTTTTTATTTTATCCACTTTTAATCACAAAAAAACTTAAAAAACAACGTTTTTTTATTGATTTTATTAAAATTTTGCCAAATTTATGCTTTTTGCCACCTTTGGAAGAATACACTTTAACTTGATTTGTAACTAGATTTACACATAAAATCCACTTTAATGTGAACACAAAAAGATTAAAAAGTTGTTACGCTTGCAAGATTTGTATAAATCGGTTTTAGCTTTTTTACCATAATAAATTTTTACAAACAAAAAAAGGCTTTAACAGCCTTTTTAATTTTAGCCAGAAATGGCAATATATTTATTAAAGTCATTCCAACTTATTTTGTTTTGTAAACCGATTTATTCTTGTTTAGCCTTTTCAACTTTTGCTTTTTTTGTTTTTGTTTCAACCTTTGTTTCAGCTTCAGCTTTTAATAAATCACGGATTTCTTTAAGCAAGTCTTCTTGTGTCGGATTGTTCCTTCTTTCTTCTGCTTCTTTTTCAGCCTTTTCTTTTTCAGCCAAAGCCTTTGCTTCTGCCAACTCTTTTGCTTTTTGTTCTTCGTGTTCTTTCAACACTTCTTTAAATGTACGATTTTCTTGTTTTGCTTTAAGTTTAAGTGCTTTGCGCTCTGCACGTACTTCCTTTTTTGATTGTTGAACAATCACATCTTCCATTTCTTTAAGTTTTTTACGTGAAGCATTAACAACTTTAACCATAACAAACACGCTCATTGCAATGATAAAGAAATCAATAACCGTTTGTAAGAAGTTACCATAAGCCCAACTTAATGTAACAACTTTAACGCCGTCAACAATTTCCCATCTAAGTGGTATGCTAAGGTCTGCCAAACTTGCAGCACCTGTTGCCCATGTGATAAGTGGCATAAGTATATCGTTAACCATACTTGAAACGATTTTGTTAAATGCAGTTGCTATAATCAAACCAACTGCCATATCAAAGACGTTACCTTTTGATATAAATTCTTTAAACTCTTTAAAAAACTTTTTCATAATTTTTCCTTTTGTACTGTTATTTTGTTCGTTTTTATATTGTTTTTTTGTAATTCGTCTATATTTTAGCAAACTAAAATTTCTTTGTAAAACAAAACGCCTATGTGCTTGTAAAATTTTTTATAATTTAGTATCATAGAGTTATGAAAATTGTTGGCAATGTGGAAAACACTGTGTTTAGGAACGCTGAAAACGGATATTCCGTTATCAATCTTTCATACGATAAAAAGCGTTTAACAGTTGTTGGCAACTTGCCAGAAGTTTATGAAGGTCAAACGCTTGAACTTGAAGGCTGTTTTATTGTAAACAAAAAATTTGGTGAACAATTTCAAGTAACAGAAGGTAAGGTTGTTGAACCTACCACCCTGCCAGCCATTGAAAAATATTTGGCAAGCGGCCTAATCTATGGTGTTGGCCCCGCAACTGCAAAAAAGATTGTTGAACAATTTGGTGAAGACACTTTAACTGTTATGGAATTTAATCCAGTGCAACTCAGCAAAGTTAAAGGCATTTCACGCCAAAAGGCTATTGAGATTTCAAACGCTTACAATGAAATGAAAGAAATGCAAAACGTTATTATGTTTTTGCAAACAAATCAAATAACCACCAATATGGCAATAAAAATTTATAATATTTATAAAGAAAAAACCATAGAAGTGGTTAAATCCAATCCATATCAACTTGTTGAAGATGTTGACGGCATTGGCTTTACTACCGCAGATAAAATTGCAATTAAACTTGGCATTGATTTATATGGTGAAAACCGCATAAAAGCAGGCCTTGTTTACACTTTAAAAACAGCCAGCGAACGTGAAGGCCACACCTATTTACCAAAAGCAAACCTTGTGCAAAACTGCATTGAAATTTTAGGCTTTACAGATGCTGAAACCAGTTTGATTGAAAAATGTATTGATTATTTACAAATTGAAGGCATGGTTAAAAATTTCACCTATCATAGTGAAGATGTAACCGTGCTTACCAAATATTATTATCAAGAAAAATATATTGCACGTAAATTGTGCAAACTTTCCATGAACCAGTTTGATGAAAAATTTAACTTTTTAGATAATATCAACCTTTATCAACGCATACACAAAATCCAACTTAATGGTGAACAAACTGACGCCGTGCTTTCAAGCCTTAACAAAGGGGTTAGCATAATCACTGGTGGTCCAGGTACAGGTAAAACCACAATTGTACGCTGTATTTTGGAAATGTTTAAACAACAAGGTAATAAAGTTTTGTTGTGTGCGCCAACTGGTAGAGCATCAAAAAGGCTTACCGAAACCAGCGGTATGGAAGCAAAGACCATTCACCGTGCCCTTGAAATGAATCCAACCGAAGGCGAAGGCATTTTCCACCGCAATGAAAACAATCCACTTGACGCCGACATAGTGATTATCGATGAAGTAAGTATGGTTGATGTTACTCTGCTTTACCATTTGGCAAAAGCGCTTAAATCAACCGCACGCCTTATTTTGGTTGGCGATAAAGACCAACTTCCAAGCGTTGGTGCAGGCAATGTTTTGCGTGATTTGATTGAAAGCCGCAAAATTCACACCACTCAACTTGTTAACATTTACCGCCAAGGCAACGATAGTTTAATTATCACAAACGCGCACTTAATTAACGCTGGCAAAATGCCAGTTATTGACAATTCAAGCCGCGACTTCTTTTATGAATCTGGCAACGATTTGATGAAAAACAGTGAAACAATTGTTGACCTTGTTACAACACGCTTGCCAAATTATTTTGGATATAAACCAGAAAAAATTCAAGTGCTTGCCCCTATGAAAGCAGGGCCATGCGGCATTGACAATTTAAACAAACGATTGCAACTTACAATTAATCCGCACTTCTCTGGTGTGGAGTTAGCGACTGATTTTACAAAATTTCATGTTAATGATAAAGTTATGCAAATTCAAAACAATTATGAAATGGAATATGTGAAATATGAAGAAAATGGAACAACTCAGCAAGGCACAGGCGTATTTAATGGCGATATTGGTTATATCACACGCATTGAACCCGAAACTCATGAAGTTACAATCCGTTTTGACGATGGAAAAATTTGCAAATATGCACAAACCGACCTTTACCAAATCACACTTGCCTATGCAATAACCATTCACAAAAGCCAAGGCAGTGAGTTTGATTGTGTGGTTATTCCACTTGTTCCAGGTGCACCAATTATCATCACCCGCAACCTGTTATATACCGCAATCACTCGTGCAAAAAAGACGGTTGTGCTGGTAGGCAGCAAGCAAATCCTTGCCCGTATGATACACAATAACTACACCACAAAACGCTACACACTACTTAAAGATTTTGTTATAGAAGAATTTAAAGATATGTAGTTCAAACAAGCAATTTATTAATCAACATTAAATCACAATTTATTGTTTTTGATTGTTAAAAATTTCTTATTTAACCTTATATTACTGTTGTTTTGTTCCAAAACGGCAAAATAATAATTTATTTCTAAAAAAATATTTTTATAAATTTCTATATATAAAAAATTTAAAAATTTAATCTATAATAAACAAAAAACACACAACGATATGTGTGTTTTTTATTTCCAAACTTTTATAAAAATTTGTTATTAAGCTATGTATTTAATATTAAGCTTCGACAGTTTCTACTGCAACTGGCTTTTTAAGTTTGATAACTGTAACCAAGTTAACAATAAACGCAACAAGGTGAACAATTGTTGCACCAATAAGTGTAATGTATGAAGAACCAAACATCATTAAGTTCATCATAACTTCTTCTTGATTTTCCAATGCCATAAATGAAGCAAGTGCTTGGAATGCATTGATTGTTACAATTATTGCAGCAACAAGGACGATTGCTTGAATAACGATTGTTGCAATAAACAAACCTTTCTTTTTAGCAACAGTTTCGTCATCTTTGCGCAATTTGCAAATGCTGACAATTGCCATAATTGTGAAAACAAGCCCGAAAAGTGCAACACAACCATGTGCACAAACAAAGAAAGCTGTTTTACCATCCATTGTTGCAGCGCCTGAACCTGACATAGAATCTTGCATAAGCAACATCATAGGCAAAAGCAAACTAGCAAATGCAACAAAGCAAGTTGCAAGGCTCAAACACAAGCCTGCCATTAAATTTTGTTTTTTCATAAACACTCCTTTTCATAGCCTAAACTATTAATTAAATTATGCAACAATTTTTTAAATTTGTCAAACAACATGTCAGGTTTTTAGCAATTTACCAATATATATGGCCATTTTTGCAGTATTTTAGTCAATTTGTAGTGTTTTTTAATATTTCTTCACCAACCACGATACTCTAATCAACAAACAAAAAAGTGGTAGTAATATTCAATTTATAATAATATAAGTTACTACCACTTTAAAAGCATTTATTATATTTCTTTTTCCATTTTGGTGTGAGCTAAAGTCAACACAAAAACCTTTTCTGCACCTGCCTGTTTTAACACCCTGCTAATTTCATTGCTGGTTGCACCAGTTGTGAACACATCATCAACCAACAACACTGTTAAATCTTTTAATAATGAAACAAATTCTTTTTTAACAGCAAAAGCATCAACAATGTTTGCTTGTCTATCTGCAAAATTTAAACTTGCTTGATTTTGATTGTCTTTAACTTTTTCCACAATCTCTGCACATGGATAGCCAAATTTATTTGCAATAAAACGTGCCAACAATTCCGCCTGATTGTATCCACGTTGTTTTTGTTTTTTCTTTTGCATAGGAACAAATGTAACAATGTCAGGTTTTATATCATACCCTGCCAAGGTTTCACACATATATTCAGCCAAAGGTTCATAAAGTGGTTTGTTGCCCTCAAATTTAAAATCATGCACAGCTTTAACCACTTTGCCAGAATAATCAAAACAACTTATGGCTTGGTCAAATTCATAATTCTTTGTTTTACACTCAAAGCAGACACCAATTTCTTCTTTACTCATAGGATTGCCACATTTAGGGCAAGGATTCAAATTGTATGGCAAATGTTCAGCACAATCTTCACATGTGTCTTTGTCTGCATTTTCATTTAGTTCTTCGCCACAAAAAATACACTTGATATGCCTTGGATACACGATATCAAGCAACCACTCTTTAAAATTTTTCTTGCTTTTCATTAATTTTCCAAGCCGATTAAATAGTCGGCAGACACTTTAAAGAAAATGCACAAAGTAAATAAACTTTCAACATTAGGCACACGAATACTCTTTTCCCACCTATTTATACATGCAGGGCTAAAACCAGTTTGTTCTGCAAGTTCATTTTGAGATAGGTTCATTTCTTCTCTTAACTCTTTAAGTCTTTCAGCAAATTTATTATTCATATTTCACCTACTTAAAGGTTAAACCAAATGGTAATAAAATTTTGCAAACTTACCATTTGGTAATAAATTAACTGATTAAGTGCCTTCGCCAAGTGATTAACGACTTGTTAGGTATTTTATATAAATAGTTCCAAACACTTAAAATAAAAAAATACACCCTTACGAGTGTATTTTCCTTTGGCATAAAAGATTATTTAAGTTCAAAAGAAATTAATTTTCTTCAAAAATTCATTTGGTTGTTGAACTATCATGGCTGTTCACTTGATTTATTCTATTCCTTACATAAAAAAAATACACCCTTACGAGTGTATTTTCCTTTGGCATAAAAGATTATTTAAGTTCAACAACTGCACCAGCGTCTGTTAAAGCTTTTTCAAGAGCTTTAGCATCAGCAGTAGGTACATTTTCTTTAACTGTTGCAGGTGCGCTTTCAACCATAGCTTTAGCTTCCATCAAGCCAAGACCAGTTGCTTCACGAACTGCTTTAATAACTGCAATTTTGTTTGCGCCAACTTCTTTAAGCACAACGTTAAATTCAGTTTTTTCTTCTGCTGCAGGGGCAGCTTCACCAGCTGCAGCTGGGCCAGCAACAACTGCTGCAGCTGCGCTAACGCCAAATTCTTCTTCAATAGCTTTAACTAATTCGTTAAGTTCAACGACTGTCATAGCCTTAATTTCTTCAATGAATTTTTGTTTATCCATAATTTTCTCCTTTTTAATTGATAATTGCTTGCAATTTAGCAAGTGAAAAGGCAACTTTTATATCGCCAGATATAATTTTTTCCTTTTTTATTGCGTGCTGTGATGTTTGACAAATCAAACTAACAAAACTTTGGCCAAGCACGATACCAAAATTTTTGGCTAAATGTGAATTTTCACAAAGCGATTTTTAAAATAACATAACTGTTTGGCTAAAATAAGCCAACTAGCCAATATTATTCTTTTTCTGCGACCGCTTTTAATGCACGTGCCAAGCCAGACACTGGTGCATTGAGGACATATACCAACTGAGCAAGAAGTTGTTCTCTGCCTGGAATAGAAGCCAAAACTTTAACACCGTTTTCATCAAGAACTTTACCATCACAGTAACCAGCTTTGATTGAAAGGGTTGTGTAGTCCTTCATTGCATTTTTAATCATGCGAGGGGCTGCAGTTTCATCGTCCATACCAAAAGCAAAAGCAGTTGTGCCGTTTAGTGCTTCGTCAAAGCCGTTGATACCAAGTTGTTCACATGCTTTCTTAAAGAGAGTGTTTTTGATAACTTTGTAAGTTACGTTGTTTTCTCTTAAAGATTTACGCAAAGCGGTGTCGTTGCTAACGCTGATACCGCGGTAATCAACTAAAACAATAGACTTGCTTGCACTGATAAGGCTTTTAATTTCCTCTACCGCATTCTTTTTTGCTTCAAGATTTGCTGACACTTTATCCTCCTTTATGCCTTTTGAAGTAACAAATATGATTAAAGATAAACTAAAACCAAATTTGTTGTAAAACAAATAGATAACCTAAATGTTTTTTATTTAAAAAATTCCTTTTGCCAAGACAAAAGGAATCAATAATAATCGACATTTCTTTTCTCTCCTACACAAGCAGTTTGATTAACTTTATGCTAAAAGCACTTGTGGTCTTTGGCGTGAAATTTATTAAACTGAGTTTATTATACACCGCAACAAAAGAATTGTCAACCAGTTTTGTTAAAATTATTTAGTTAAATTTGGATTGTATTCACCAAGCCCTAAACACTCAGCTGTTTTGTTGTTATAGTTTTCTGCATAACTTTTATCTTTTAAAACTGTATTGGTATACATGCTTAATTCATAACTTTTTGTGTTTGTTACATCTGCAAAGGATTTTCCGCTATAACCATGAAACATTCCATCTTCTGCTTCTGGTTGAAAACTAGATTTTGACGCGAATGTCCCGTATACTAATTTATTATTATCAACTACAAGCATATCAATTAAATATTCATCATGATTTGAGGAAACATAAAAACACTCATCAGCACTATAGTAGCCTTTAGTCCTTCTAACTGCGTTAAACAAACTGAGTTGTGTACTATAATGTGTTTTTGTTTTTAAAAGAATTGTTTCTTGCTTTTGTGCTGAAATTGCATCATTCATAAAATTGGCGTATATCAATTCTTGTTCATGCACTTTTTGATAGTCTGCCATTTCTTGTTTTGAAAGATTATAACACAACAAATAATTATCAAAGCAAGGTAATTCATAAATAAATGTTTTACCTGTACTTTGCACCCTAGTTGACATATAAAGTTTTGTAGGTTCATCTTTTTTTACAAATGTGAAGGTTTGACAAGAAAGTTCACCAGACTTGATTTTTTCAACATCATAACCTTGTTTTTGCAAAAATGCATAAGGGTGGCTATTAAATTTGCAAAAATAATTTGGATTTTGATTTTTGACATAATAGTAGAACAAATCATCTTTAGAGCGTTCAGCATAATCCGCCACCAATGCTTGATAATCAGCATTTTCCAACACTGAATGCATTAAAACAGAATAGCCAACGTCTGTTTGTTTGTTATGGTCTTGTGTTTTGTGATTGCCACCGCATTCATCACACACATACGTGGTGTTACCACCATTGTTTTTGTTGTTGTTTGGTTTACATGCTGACAATGATGCAGCAATGGCAACTGCAATAACAAGTGCCCCGACCCTTTTAAACACTTTGCTACCATGCAATTTGTTTGCAACACGTGAAATTGTTTGTTTTATCAAATTTGGTTTGTTTTTATTTTCTTCTTCCATAAAAAACTCCTACCATAAAAAAATATTTTTTTTAATATATCACCTTTTTGATTCTTTGTCAAGTGGTAAAAGTTTTACTAAACACTGCGATATTTTTATTCAATATCTTTTACACATGCTTTAAGGTACAAAAAAACTCACTTAATTGTGAGTTTTTTTGCGGTTTAAACAAGCCAAATATTAAGAAATTGTGATTTTACCAATATATGATTGATAATCTTTGTTATTTTTTAAGCTATTACCTATACCCTTTATCTTGGCAAGCACATTATTATTGCTTCCGCAACTTAAAGATACCATAACACGTTCAACAAAATATGTTCTTATACCATTATTTAATGTGATTGAACCTAACGATGTTGGTGTTACTCTTGCTGTCGTCTCTTTATTAACAATGCCATCATAAATATCCCATACATATTTACCAATATCACTGCCGTTTTTTGAGTATTTATATCTTGTGTAGAGTTTATACTCAGCATTTGACAAATACATATTGTAGTTATAATCAACAACACCTTCATCCGCCATTTTGAAAGACATTTCATACAATAATCCAGCCTGCTGATTATCCCCTGCACCTAATGTGTATGTGCCACTCTTTATCATATAAAGATTTCCATCCGCAACCTTAAATATATCGCCAACTTTATAACCCGTCATTAATTCTGTTTTATCTTTATGATCATCATAATTTTTAAGCAAGTCAGCATACTTAATTTGTTCAATTGCTTTTTCATCTTTCAACAGCAATATTGCAGTACTGTCAGTAATAGCTGTTGTTGAACCTTTCATTGTAAGTTTGTTTGTTTTTGAATCATATTCAAACACATCGCTTGCATTGCTAAATTGTCTACCATCAAAATATTTATAATTAACATAACTATTCCAATTTTCCTTCAATTGTTTAGCTGTTAAATTGACTGCACCTGCAGAACTTTTTGGAACAGATATCACATTATCTTCATCTTCAACCTGTTCATTATCCAACATTGCATAGATAACATTTTGTACAGTGTTTGAACTTTCTCCACTGCCAACGGTTATAGAACCAGTTATAAATCCACCCTGCCAAATATAATAAGGCACTTCAACTGAAATTCCATTGCTATTTGCAATAGCAGGATCTAGTTTGGTAGAGTTACCAAATAAGGAATATTCATCTTTTGCAGCCTTGCTTATTTGACTATTTGTATTATACACATTAACTGTTGAATATGGATTTGTAAATGAATATGGTTTGATAACAAGTTGAATGCTTGTTGGAACTTCATTTTCATTATCATAAACAGTTTCCAAGGTTGTTGAATCTGGTAAATTGTTGTTTTTATCTGCAGATACTGCACCAATAAGATAAATTGATGTTTTATATGCTATGGTTTGATAATACACATCAATTCTGTTGTTTTGCCCATCTGTTGGCCAAACGCCAGTTGATACAAATGAATTATATGCACCATTTTCCAGCCTGTAATATGTTTCACCTGCGACTAAGTTATCACCAGTGTACTTGGTGTATTCTTTAAGGTTATATTTTACTTTAACATAGTCGATGTTTTCTTTTAATCCAGCAACATTATCATTTGCGGATTTAACAAAAGTTGCATATTTATTTTCATATTGCGAAATATCTTGACCGTTGTATGTTAAATACACCCCTTGAACATAGTCATAACCATTTACTAAATTTTCTGTAGTATAGCCAGGATGATAAACAAACTTTTGAGTTACCTTATAAACAGGATTTATTCCTTCGCCTGGTTTAGTTTCGTCATATTTAATTGATGTACCTTCCAATGAGTATTCGCCGTTTGTATATTTCAAGTGGTTGCCATATGATGGATTTGAATCGTCCCACATGTATGTTTTGTCTAAATCCTCATTATTCAACTTTTTGTAACTGCCATATACATACATCATTGTACCATCTGTATAAACTCTAGGTTCTGTAGCCAATTCGTCATCCTCATACAATTTCTCAAACAAAGCCACATGTGGTGTGTTATAAGTCATTTCGCCACTTATTGTACATTTCCAATAATAGCCATCAATATATAAGAAATTGAAGAAATACACATCACATCCGCCATCATCTCTGCTTACAGAAGCATAAGCAGCTTCACTATTATAAACTGCACCAGAATTTTTGAATTCTTTTTGGCTAACAATTTTCACATTCTCGCTATTGCTAATATTACCGATTTCTTTTATAGAACCTACCACATCACTTGCTTGATTAGAATCTAATTCTATTTTGCAATATAACTCTTGATAATATGATGTAGGCCTTACTGTAGAATATTTTACATAGTACTTTTCAATAGATTCATCATAATATGTGTAGCCAGAATTGCTTACATTTTCAATCTCACCATCCGCATTGCGTTGATATGTGATTTCCCTTGAGTTAAGCGAAGACAAATAGCCCATATTTTGTTGCATGTGATAAATGTAGAAAGAGTTTGACATGTCCGATTGCGCTTTAAGTTTATACAATCGTATAAGTTGAGTTACATTCACAACCAAGCTACCAGCACCTGCACCAATTGCAGCAACGGCAATACATGCTGGAACAAATTGTAAACCAGGTATAAACAAACATACGACACCAATAATCACACCAATTCCTGCAACTATTCCACTAATAATAGATTTTATAATTTTATCATTAACTTTCGGCAGTTGTCGTGATGAAACTGTCGCCAAACCTGTAACTTCAAGCACTGAACCGCTTGCCGAGTAACTATCTTTATCATAGATAATTGCAAATCTAAATGCTGTCTTTTCATTTTTATACTTCAAAATATAATAATACAAATTAGTATAACTGTTTGTATCACCATAATTTGGAACTGTAGCATTCTGTCGAACTTCTCTATTGATCGTTGGATTATCAAGATCACTTAAATGTTTAAATGTTTGTTCTTTTTGTGCACCAGGTACAATAACTTTTTTGACGCCACTAGTGTTAGCATCAACCAACTCACCATTCTTATCTTTAAACAAAATACCAACACCAAATTTGGTATAAAGTTTTGGAGAATCTGGTTCTTCTTCATAAATAGTGTAAATAATCCTTGAAGTTGTTACACCATCTGTTGTTTCAGTTACAATGCCAACGCCAACAATGTTACCTGCATCATAAACAATAGATACGCTGTCCCATTCCGCCTGAACTGTAACTTTTTGTCCGTTTGAATTTAAATAGTCTTGTTTATTCTCACTTGCTGGTATGCAACGTTGCATAGCCCTAAAGCCTGTATAATCTTTATGCCAACCAGCGGTGTCATTCAATGGACTTTTTTCAGGAACATTAAGTGATGATGATATATTAAATCTATCTAAGTTTATATAATAAGCTTGCGCATAAAGTTCAATATCTCCATCGTCATTTTTTGTTGCGTTAAGCACAGATTCACCATCTGCGTAGTTTTGGTTTTCTATAGTATTAATTGTGAAGGCATAAGGTTGTTTACCATTAACATATATATCTGCGCCACCTTCCACTTTTTTAGCATCGGCAGGCACTTTAAGCATACCAACCAAACCGCCAAAGTTTTGAACTGATGAGCCTTCAACGTTCAATCTAGAAGTATTGTTATTTTCTGCAACTGTAACGCTTGAATTATACATGTTGCCTTCAAGTCTACCAACCAAACCACCTATAAAGTATGATTCTGCAGTGTAAATTTTAATGTTATTGCTGCCAAGTGTTATACCTGCTGAAGTAGAAGTTTCTTCACCATCTGCATTTTTAACCATTGTTGCAACATTGCCTTTAAATTTACCGAACACGCCGCCGACATACATGCCGACACCTTCTTTTTGCACTTCGATTGTTTTTGTAGGACTATATTCATAGTCGATGCCTGAAATTGTTTGGCTGGTTATAGCCGCATAACCAATTGCACCACCAATATTGTAAGCACCGCTTATGCTTGAATCTTTTTGCAAACTTGGCAATACAATTGTGATTTGCTTGCTAGATTCGCCTTCACCAATGCTGATTGCTTTATTAATAGCAAGCCCACCATAATATGTGCCTACGTTAATACCTAATCTTGCATTGATGTTTGTTGTTATTTTGTTTTTGCTAATTGCAAAATCGTCTACTGATTGAGCAACTTCTTTTGTTGTTAAAAGCAAAGTATTTGAATCGGTTGTGCCGATTAAACCACCAAAGCCTGTGGTGATATTGTTGAAAGCTTTTTTATTAAAGAAGCTTTTATCAGTTAAATCATCTATAGGCAAACTTGATGAATTTGCATTTAACATATAGTTGCTGATTGTTGAAATAACATTTCCACCTTGGTTTTCACCTTCAATGCTGCTGTTGCCATCGGTTTCTTGATTTGGAGTGTAACCTTCTTCAGTACTTGTTATATCAGCAAATACGATATTGTTTTCTACTCTTGTGCCAACTGTTGCATCAATTTGTGTAGAACCAATCAAACCACCAACACTTGTTGGAATAAAGTAATATGATTTTTGTGTTCCATTAATTTCAACATAGTCATGAACCAGTATGCCTTTTATTGTCGTATTTATGCCAGTTGGTTCACCTGCCTCTGTATAAGATACTTTTTGAGCAACTGTATTGTTCATAACACTTGTGTTTGCTGCCGCATAACCTACCAAGCCACCAACATTTGTGTTACCATAAACATCTGCTTGTGTTTTTACACCAACAACTTTACCAGTAGCTGTACTGCTATCTGCTTGTGAAGTTAATTTACCAACCACACCACCGACATTGTAAGCACCCATAATTTTACCTTGAATAATGCCTGATTGAACAAAATAATCAACGTTTTGTTCAAATTTATCAAGATCGTTATATTCTGCATCACTGCCTGCTTTCAATGTATTGGCAATTGAATAACTATCATTTTGATTATCATAAATGTAGTAAATCTCTCCTGACTGTGGATATGTATTATTTGTGTCAACCGCTTCAAAGTTGTTGATGATATTTGATGAACTACCTACTATGCCACCAACTGATTCATAACCTTGAATAATAACTTGTTCATCTCTATCACCAAGTATACAACCTTCAATTATTGCATTCACACCTTCAGCTTTACCAGCTATACCACCTACATTAACAGGGCGGATGCTTACATTTGCACTACCCATTTCTGTGTTGTTTGATTTTACAAATAAATTGTAGAAATTTTCACTTACTGCATTACTTTCAGTGCTTCCGCTGTTATCACAGATAGTGATATTTGCATAGTTGATACATTTTACAATTTGTCCATTGGTTAAACCAACTATACCACCAACATTCATCAAAGTGTTACCATTGATACTACTATTGATTTGAATAGAGTTACAGTTGCTCAAACCTTCCAATTTGCAATTTTCGGTTGCTTTACCAATTAAGCCGCCCCAATTTTCACCATTGATTTTTGTTGTACTCAATGAACTGTTAATCTCTGCAAATTTAAATTGATTTTCATTGCTAACTTGGTTTGGATTTAAGAAACTTTTAGTATTATTAGAAATTTGGAGTTCTGCATCTGCATAGCCAATTGCACCACCAACATTTTTCATGCCTTGTAATTTAATAATGCCTGGTTTTGGCAAATCTATTATGCCGCCGCCGTAAGAGCCTATTAAACCACCAAGATTGAAACCATCAAGCAAAATGATTGTTGGTTTAAAATCTCCAGTTGAACCAATTTTCAAACTTGATTTATTTGGATTATCGTCATTAGATTGCGACATATTACCAACAAATCCACCAAAGCCTTGTGTTCCTTCTTTTCCAGCAGATTCACTAAGTGATGGTGCTATTGTTATGATTTTATTGTAAGCAAATTCATCTACAGCAAGCCCCGCATTTTCTACAGTTCCCGCAATCAAACCAAAATATCTATTATCACCTTGAACGAAATTTATTGTGAAATCTGTCTGTTTAAGCACACAATTTTTAAACTCTGCTGTGCCTTCAGTTAAAGAACCAATAAATCCACCAAATTTTGTTACTGTGAATCCTGTGTTTAACAAAACAATGTTGAATTTATATGCTTCAATTGATGCTCCATTTGAAGAGCCTATAATACCACCTGCAGTTTTATGATTTGTGAAATATATATTAATATTTGTGCCATAGTTTGTATCGCCTGAAAGTGAAACTTTTTCTTTTGACGCCACACCAATAATACCGCCAACCGTACTTTCATCAGTATCAGAGCCATTATCTTCTTCTATGATTATAAACAATTCTTGCACATTTTCAAATTTCAATTTGCCGCCAATCATGACTGCAAGAATTGCGCCATAAGCACCTTTACCATTTGGTTCCAATTTTGACTTTGATATTTTTTCTTCGCCATCAATTACATTTATGGTTTCAGTGATTAAATTATTGATTATTAATTCGCCGCCATTTTGTTCGCTAAACAACATTGAAACATTGTTTCCTTTTTCCAAGTTAATCGCATAAACAGTCAAACCTGAAATATCAATGTTTTCAACAGTTACACTACCAGTGCTTACGCTCACACCAAGCGCACCAGAGTTATTCATTTTAACAAAATCGCCTGCAAATTTAATATTGCTTATTTTTGTTTGTGCGTTAATCCCTAAAGATGAATCAATATAACCAACATTCGTAAATAAACCATTATTTGCCAAATTGCTGATTGTGTAGCATTCAGTAACCACGCCATTTTCAAGTGTTTTTGCACCATCAAAGTTACCAGTAAATCCACTTGATGAAGCAGCAAATTTATTTGCACCATCATCATTATAGCCAACAGCATACCAATCAACACATAATTTGTTATTGTCAGCATCACTAATCAAACCATTGATATCATGAGTTAACATATAGTTTCTATTTGCTCCGCTTGAATCGCCACTGCCATTATTTGCAATTACACCTTGGATTGAACTTAAAACGCCCAAGTGTGGCACTTCAAATGTGTTATAGAAACCATCACCTGTTGCCCTTGAATAAGTTGCAATAGCCATTTTTTCAACAGCGTTTGCAGAGTTCGTTGTGTACTGATTAAAGTTATAAATAGGATAGTTAAAGTTATAGCCAAACAAAGGATTTTTTAAATCAAATTTTTTGTTTGATATTGCACTTAACCAACTGCCTTTAAGCAAACTTGCTGTCATAAGTTGATAAGTTGTTACACCTTTCAATGCCAAATTATCGCCAGTGCTTAATACGTTAGCACCATCTTTAGGTGTTGCCAAAAGGTCAACAAAGTTATTGTAACCATTATTTACACCACTACCAAATGATGTTATTGCAATGTTAGAAATATTACCAGCTGAATAGCAATTATATATGTAGCCGCCTGCCCTTGACATTGCACGACCAACTCCAGAGCCTGTAAGCACCATATTACCAGTGAAGTAACTGCTGCTTATTGTTCCAGCATTGATTAAAGCCATCGCACTAACTTCATTTTGACTGATAATTTCAGCAGAATTGAAACAGTGTGAAATTGTTCCATTATTTTGATTAGCAATCAAGCCTAAATCACTTGCAACACCTGAAATTGTACCAGTGATTGAACAGTTGAAAATCAAACCATTATTAACTTCAACCAAAGATTTTTCAATTGCTGTATTAGCAGTATATTCTACATGGAAATTAGATATAGCTGCCCCATGGTTAATTTCTTTAACATATACAGTTACATTTTCAGTAGTAGGTGTACCGATAACTATGCCATTAAATTGTGATTCAATATTAACTGAGCCAAGCAAGTAATAATAACTTACATCAGTTTTAACATAAGCTGTTTTTGGATTTGCTGCAGAACCTGAAACATAGTTGTTTGAAGAGTTTTGCAAAATATTAAATTGACGCAATGTTGTGTATAAACTTGCCAAATAAGGAATGTTTGAATTTGGATTTGCGGTGTTTACCCACAAACCAGATTCGATTGCCCTTGTTTGATAGCCACTGTCAGCACCTAACAAGGTTGTATAAGTTAAGTTTGTGCCAAGGCCTGTATCTTCAGGCACTAAGCTTAAATCAGTTGAATAGAAAATATCAGCTTGCAAAGTTAACTTATCTGCATTTGTATCATAACTTTGATTGCCAATTTTAATTTCATTTACTTGGCCAACCAAAGCCCCAATATTTTTAATTTCGTCTGTTTGATTGCCTTTTTCGTCTTGAATGGTTCGTTTAGCAAGTGCTTCGCCAACTAAATCGTTAACTAAAATGCTTGATAAATCAAATGAATAGCTGTTTAAATCAATAACGATTGTTGAAACCTTACCTGCAACACCACCGATATTGTATTCAACGTTGCCTGATTTTGAAATAGGTATAATTTTACCCATGTTCATTGTGTTAGACAATGTTAATTGACCATCGATATTACCAACCAAACCACCAACATCTGCTGTGAATTTTGCATTATTGTTTGATTCACTAACTTTTGTAAGTGTTGGTGTTATGTTAACATTGGCAACAACTTGGTCAAGTTTTATTTGAGCAGCCTTGTTTTCATCTCCACCATAAGCTTTGGCTACGACTGCACCGATAACTGAGTTTCCATATACTGAGATGCTACCTTGCAAAACAGTTTGAATAATTTCAACCTGATTTTCGGTATCACTGTAAGCCACACCTATTGCAGCAAATGTGCAATCAACAGCTGCAGTTGATGTTATGTTAACTTCTGCCTTATTAAAGCTAAGTGTTCTGCCTGGTTTGTCAAGCATATAAGTTGAAATCAAACCTGCAAGGTAAAGATTTGTTTCTTTATTAGCCTTTGCGTCATCTTTATCTTTAACAGAAATATCACAATAAGATGCGTTGCTTTCAATTGTGCAAGATTCAGCCATAGCAACCAAACCTGCCACACGCACGTCTTTTGACACACCTTCCAAGTAAATTTCAACAGAAACTGTTCTTCTTGATGAGGTTTCTCCAGCCAAGCTGCCAACAATATTGCCTGATGCCGCTGTTTGATTTAATTCAGCTGCCAAAACACCAAAGTTCACTTGTTGAGTTGTTTCCTTTAAAGTGAATTTGAAATTTGTTTGTTGGTTATCACCAACTGAACTGTTGACAATGCTTAAAGTGTAAACTTCATCTTCAACAGTTGTTGTTGAGCCTACACCAATCAAACCAGCAAGTTGCCTTGGTTGGTCAGTTGAAGTGCTAACAACATTCGCTGTAACTTGCCCTGAGAATGCGCAATTTAACAAGTTTGTGCCAGTTGCAGAATAAATCAAACCTGCAAAACCTGTGATACTCATGCCTTCAGCAAACAATTCTTTAGTATCAGTTATTTTACTGCTTGGTGTCCTGCCAACAGTAACACTTACAGCACTGATTTGAGTGTATTCTTTGCTTTGTGAAGAAGCTGTATCAGTTGCACTAAGACCCGCAAAGTTATGAATGCTGCCGTTTCTTGTGCCAACGCCTTGTTCTTTCCAAGAAAATTCAATATTTCTTAATCTTGCGCCTTGTGTTGCCCTGAACAAGCCAGCATCATCATTTTCGTTTGTTGCTGCAACCTGCAAGTTATAAACAATAGGTGTTTCACCATTAGATTTTTCACCAACCAAAACTCCTTCAAACATAAAGTCAAACACAAAGTTTGTTCCGCCCTTGTAGGTGCTCATGTCAATATCATTTACAATTTTAAAGCTGCCAGATGGATTATTTCTTATCTTCTCAAATGAGTTAGCATCAGTGATTAATTCATAATTTTCATCACGTTGATCAGTAAGCAATGGGAAGAAATGTTTATAAGTATCTAAGTTCCAATACTTTGTGTCCCAAATTGAGAATATTGCATTAAATGTTGCAAGTTGTGAATCTGGTGTTTCAAGGTCATATAATGATTTCATTTCCTTAATCACAACACCAGTTGTGAATGTTGAGTCAACTGGAACATCAACATAGTTAATATTGCCTGCATAAGCTTGAAACACAACATGGTCAGCAAAATCGCTGCCTACAAAACAGTTGAATTTTTGATTTTCAATTGAAATGCCATCTGCATCCATTTCTTCAACATAATTTGCGTATGCGGCTTTATCAAGCAAGATTGTTGAGAATGAGTAACTTGTGCTGCCAGCATTTTTGTTCAATGCTGTGAACGCTTGACCAAAGCTTGCGCTGCTTGCATCTTCTGCCACACCAATTAAACCGCCAACAATTTTAAGTTCTTCCATGTTGCCGTCATTAAAGTTAATATAAGGCACTGCATAATTAAAGTTAAGTGAAGAAAGCACATCTAAGCCGATTAAACCACCGACATTAACACCAGCATAAAAGCTTGCTTTACTGTAACAAGAGAATAATGTTGAGCCAACACCAACGCCGATTAAACCGCCACCATATTGATAAGATTCAATCAATCCAGTGTTGCCAATAGCTGTTGAATCTAAGTTAGCCAAATCATTAACAACATAATCTGCAAATTCTTTATCATAAGCAAATTGTTCGTCATCAGTATCTAAGGCACTAACCTTTGCAGCTTCAACACTTGCACCAACGCTTGCTGCGAACAAGCCGCCAGCTGCATATTGACCTTTAATTCGATTGTTGTTGCCTATATTGAATGATAAACGCATTGCTTTAACATTCTTACCAACATAACCAGCAACACCGCCAGCAAAGTCAGCAACGATGCTTAAATTTTGATTTTTGTTTACTGCGTTTTCATTTATATATAAGAAAGATAAATTATATCCTTCTTTAGAATACGCGCGCGCAGACAAGTCTGCCACACCAACAATACCACCAGCATATGAAACTTTGTTTGCATAACTTGAATCATTAGCGTTTTTGGTTGAATTGTAAAGTTCAGTTGTTCCACTCATAATTGCAGATACGCTAAGGTTTGAAGAAACACCATAAACCAAACTTTGCCCTTCAATTAAACCTGCCAAGCCACCAACCATGTTTGCACCTTGGATTGTTGTGCTTGCACCATCCAAACTGATGTTGACTATAACAGAATCAGTTATTCTACCTGCCAAGCCGCCAGAGTAAACAGAGTTTGCGGTACTGAAATCACCTGAAGAGAAATTTAAGTTTAAGTTTTTAATATATGCACGATTAATTTCTGCAAATAAGCCAACTGATTTTTCATTATCTTCACCAACATCAAGATAAATGTTGTTGATATACATGCCGTTACCATCAATGCTTGTGTAAGAACCAGCAACAGCATTTTCATTGTTTCTTTCTCCGCCTAAGATAAAGCCACGGCGTGTTTGAATTGCTGCCTTATCGCTTGCAAAGTCAATATCAGCAATAAAGCGCACATAGCCAGTAAATGTTGACACTGTGCCATAACTTGTAAACACATCATTAAATTCTTGCACGCTAGAAATGACTTCTGGATTGTTTTTGCTGCCAAGGCTAAACTTGGTTGCATAAGTGTATTTATTCAAACCAGTTTCATCGCTAGAATTGCCAGATTCATATCTAAATGAGTGTGCAACATTGTTTGCAATTGTAAGTTCAGGCAATTTAACAGCATTGCCTTGATTGTTGTAGAAAGACCAAACGCCTTCATCTCTATCATTTTTGCTGTTGCTAAGCACAAATACAAAATTTACCAAATTGGTTGTATCTGCGAAGTTTGCAGCATTAAGACCAGTTGCCTGTGGTTTATTATCATCTTCAAACAATATAAAGTTTTGAAGATTTGTATCTTTATACCAGAAGCAGTTTTCAAGTTCGCCATTTGAATGCAAACCTGTTGTGTCTGCACCAACAAAAGGTTGTTCAGGCGTGATTTGCAATGTTGTATCGCTGTTTGCATTTGCAAAAGTGCATGCAGCATAACATTGAGCAACACGTGCGCCATTATTGTTGATATATACAAAGCCTGCCATGAATGCTGATTTTGAAACCAATTCAGTGTTTGCAAAGCAGTTGTTAATATCAGCACCTGAATTATTTTCATAAACAAAACCAGCGATGTTACCATCTGCGTATGCCTCTATTTTCGAACCTGTTGCAAATGGTTTATCGTTTGTTATTGAGCTTTCAAGCCCTTTAACATAACTATAACTGATTTTGCCTGAGTTTTCAGCCACAAAGCCTGCTAATTTAGAATCAATATTTGTTGAGTATGTATACAAACCTGTGTTAACAACATAAGATGTTGAGATTGTTTTGTTTGCATTATTTACACCAACAAAGCCACCGATTGTTGATTTAAAGCCTTGACCTTGATCTAATGTGCGGTTACCAATCACAAATTCAAGTGGCTTAAAGAATTCTGTATAACTTGTTTGTGAATTGTCGTTTGCAACAATTTTGGTAAATTCACTTCTGCCAACACGGCTATTTGTTATTGTTCCATTGTTGATGCCAACCAAGCCACCAAAAGTTATTTCAGTTGAAGCATCGTTGTTAAGCAAAATGTTGATTGTTTTTGTTGCACTGCCAGCATTTACAACATCACAGTTATAAATTAAACCATTGTTAACTGCTGCCAAGCCACCAAATGCAACGTTCGTTACATTTTCGTAAGCAAGCACAAGTTGCCCTGATTTGCCAGTGTTAAATTGAGAATAATCCACAACAACATTGTAAAGCAATGTGCTAGTGTCAACAGTAGCAAACAAACCATAATAACCTGCCGTTTCACTGCTGTTTGAATTTGAATCCACTGCAAAGTTTTTGATAATAATCTTTTTGTTATTACCATCTAAGCTTGCAATTTTTGTTGTGATTGGTTTTGCAAGTTCAACAACAATATCATCTGTTAAAACATAGTTTTGACCTTCACCTAAAAGGCAGTTACCATTTGCATCAAACATTTGTTCAGCACTGCTGATTGCAAATGCTTGTTGACGTGTGGTTGCTGTGTAGAATTGCATATCAAACGCAATTTCCAAAACATGTGGATAAGTTGTGCCTTCATTACCAAATGTTAAAACATAGTGTCCGTTTTGTTCAATGTAACTATAGAAGATTTTAAATTTGACACTTGTTTCAAATTTTGCATTTGCTTTCAATCGCAAATAAACCATATTGTCGCTTCCACTGCCGTAGTTGGTTGTGTAAAGTTCAAAATATTCACTTGCATCTGCAAATGTTTTGTTTGCATCGCCGTCAACATATGCAAAGTTTGTCAATAATTTTTCTGCCGCTTCAGCTTTCTTTGCAATTGGCAATTCTTTAAATTCTTCAACACTGGTATTAGCCATGTTAGCCAACAATTTTAAGTAAATTTCAGCTGAAGAGTCAAGATTTTCATTGTTTGTTGCAAAACTGAAAGTTAAATCGCGTGATTGATTTACAGCCAAATTAAGTTTTGAGCCAAACTCAAATTTAGCAGCATTTAATTTTAAAATGTAATCAGTTGGATAGAAATTGATATCACTGCTTTCTGTTTTTATTTCGTTGTTTGTTACTAAACTCATGCGAACAGAAACTTTAAATGGTTTTGTTATTTTTTCTCTAACAGCAACAGCCATACGCATTGTGTATGAGCCATCTGCATTTGGTTTAAGGTCGCTGTATTTGTCTAACCATTGATAATCAATATCTGCCAATTTATTGTTGTTATCGTCTTCTCCGTCCAACCAGTTAATATTAACCACAGGGTTAGCATTGAATTGATAACCATAAATTTTAAGAGTAACAATATTGTTTGTTGTGTTTTGTTGAATTAAATAGCCTTCAACATTATTTGCAACAACTTTATATTCGTTATCATAAGCAAGTTCAACGCCTGGCAAGAAATCAGTAACTAATGATTTTGTTTTAACAATATGTGTTCCGTCAGTATTTTCAACATCAAGTGTTAAGCGAATTTCGTCTGCCAAACCACTGAACTTTTTATCTAATACAACGTGAACATAAATTGTGCCGTCAAAAGTGTAATTTACGCCGTCATTTGTGCTGCTTGCAAGTTTTAATACAACACCTAAACCATCTTCTGTTTGTTCACAACTTGGGCTTATGCCAATATATTTGCCAAGTCCTGTGTGATAAACAAGTTGTTCAAAACGTGCTTTTACATAGTTATTCAAACTTGGAACAAACAGTTCACTGCTCTTTAATGTTGTTGTGCCAATATAAGCATAACTTGGTTGCATTTGAATTGTTAAAACGCCACCATTCCCGCCAGGAGTTATAGTTGCAGTTTCAACTTGACTGCTTGTTATTAAGTGTGTGTAGTTACCCATTGCTTCAGCACTTGATGCAGCATAGTTGTTAATAACAATGCTGTTGCTTAAACTTGATGGATTGATTGTAAGGTGGATTAAAGTTCCACCGTCAATGTTTGGATTTGTTTTTGCATAAATTTTTATTGTGAAAACAATTGAAGAAGTTAAATATCTTGTGTTATAGCTATCTTTCAACTGCAAACCAATACGATAAGAATATGTTTTGTTTGTTGCGTTGAAAGTGTTAAACACATCAATATCAAAGAGTTCTGGTATTGTGTTCACATTTGCCTGTCTAAGCAAGCGTTCAAATTCAGTTTGTCCACTTACCACTGCAAAGTTCATAATCAAACTATCGTGGTCAGGTTCAATAAATTCAACAATATCATTATTTGAACGTGTTTCCACAAACTTATTATTTTCGGCTGGATTTTCAGTTGTATAGTTGCCAACATAACCAGTATGTAATGTTGCATTGATGGCAAAACTTTCTTTTGATTCACCTTCCAAACTATCTGTGTTAAATTCAAGGTCTGTTGCGGTTTCACTTATATTTACATTAACAATCAATGTGCTTAAAGTTTCATATTGGTCTAAACCATCAACTTGTGGATATAATGTCGAGCCAAAATATTTTGTTAAGTTCAATCTAACAACAATTGTTATTCTTTCTTGAATTTCTTTATTTGAGAAATCCACATTTTTTACACTACTTATTGTTAATCTGTTGAATAAGTTGCCATTTGGTTTAACCTGAACAGCGTGTTGTGAAGTCTCTCCATTAAGGTTTACAACGGTTGTTGAGATTTCCACAAATTCTTTTGCATTATACACATCGAACAATGAAGAATAGATTGTGTCGCTATTTGTTTTTGTGTTTAAAGTTACAACATCAATTTCAACATCTTCAAAATCTTTATATGTTTCAAGTTGATAAACTTTATTCACGCTATCAACAACTTGCACACTGCCGCCTTCAAGTTCAATGTTGCTAAACCATGTTTGAGTGTAGAACAAGAAATAATCGCAAGCATCTGGATTAAACAATGAATAAGCTTTAACCAAAATATAATCTTTGCCTGAAACACCTTTAAAGTAAATTTGGTTGCCATTAACAATTGATGCATAGTTTGCACCACGAATAACTTTATAAACAACTGTTCCAATTGTGTTTGCATCATTTGGCAAAATGCTTAAATTAACCAAATCGGTGATTGTGTATGTGTTCACACTATAATTATTAAGAGGATTTCTTACATCATTGTAGTAGTTAATAATCGCAGTTTCAGTGATGTCATAATCTTTAAGGAAATCGTCATCATCTGCTGCAATTTTATTATTGTAAAGTGATTTAATTTGATTTATTTTTTCTTGATTTAAACTGCCTGTGATATCAGTTGGAATAAGTGTGAAATTATCTTTTAAATATGGAAGATAGAAAGTATAATCACCAACTTCAACCAAGTTGTAAGTTGCATTCAACAACCATTCGCCTTCTGGCATTGTGTCTATTTGATTTGCAGTATCTTTTGAATAGTTGTCTAACACAATATCAGTTTCTTCAAGAATATAAGAAGCATATTTTGCAGAATTACCATCAGCAGAGATAACAAATATGTAGTTATTTGTTCCACCGATTCCAGCATTCCTATTATTGCCTGCAAAGCGGCCAATATAGTAGCAGTTTGTTGTGTCCACATTTGCAAGCAAATAACTTACATCTGCATTTTCAGCAGTCGCTGAAATGTTTGCTTTTACATAACTTAATGAGATTTCCACATTTTCTGCACCAACAACGTTTGCCAAACCATACACCTGTCCACCAACAAGCAAAGCGTATGTTTTATCTGCAAAACTTTCAACGCTGCAAAGTGTGATTGTTGCATTGCTGCCAACATTTGCAGCAACACCTGCCACGCTGCTTGAATTGTTTGCATTATAAATCAAACCGTAATTTGTGCCGCTTGTAAATGTCAATCCATTGTCAATACCATCTTCAAGTTTAAATGCAATGAATTTAACATTTCTTATTGTTGCCTTTTCTTCTGTTGTGCCAACAATTGACCCAGCCACACCAGCAACCGTAAGGCTGCTGCTATTCGCTGCTAAGTTTACACCTAACAATGCCACATTTTGAATTGTGCCACATTTAACTTCGCCAGCGACACCAGCAACTGAACCAGAAGCCATAGTGAAGTCTGTTACCAAAATTTGCCCCATGATAACAACGCCATCTACTGTGGCATTTTCCATAGTTGCAGCAACTCCACCAGCAATTAAATTGATTGTGTTAAATTCTTCTTTACCTTTAACCTTTTCAAATGAAACATTAACACCAAGATTGTAGTTAAATCCTTCTAAATCTTTTGGTGTTTTATAACTGCCGCCAACTTGTCCACCAAGTTTACCAGCTATACCACCAAAATAAATGTATTTATTTGCAGTTGTAAAGCTTGATTTCATTTGTCCTTTAACAGTTACAGGGCAACTGGTCAAATTGATATTGCCATTCATTTCACCAGCAACGCCACCGACATACACATCGGTTGAAAGGATTGTTACACCTGATGAGTCTTTACCATTAAAGTTTATATTTGTAACATTAATGTTAAATTCCACATTTTCAATTTGAACATTCTTTTCAATAATGCCTGCCAAACCACCAATATACACAGATTTGTCTGTGCTTGTTAATCTTGGTGAAATGCTTGCAAAATTAACATTTAAAATCAAATCGCTGATTTTTGCTTGACCTGAAAGTTTTTCAAAAATACCATAATAAACATTTTCAGTTTCAGTTGCAGGGGCAGCAATTGTGATTGTCAATTTTCTTTTTGTTTCAACAACATTTCCTGATGATGTGTATCTCACATCTTTACCAGAAATTGAACCAGAAAAACCTGCAAATGTTGTGTGATTGTTAACAACAATATCTTTTGACAAAACATAGTGAGCATTCAAATTGTTTGCTATTTTAGCAAAATCTTCAGCGTTGGCAATTTTGTATCTTGCGGTGCTTGAACCATCAGTGATATTTACAAACAAATCAACATAGTTGTTGTAAGCTGTTGTAAGTTCATCAAATGAATCAAGTGCAACCAAGCGGAGAATAAACATTCCGCCACCTAAATCTTTATCAGCTTTTAAACTCACACTATTTTGTGCTTTGTTTATTGTTACGCCAAGTCTATTAGCAAATTTAGAAATCTCAACAGTTGTGTATTTGCCATTATTCAACACTGGATTGCCCTGTTCATCAGTTACAATCCTGAACAATTGATAATCTAAATCTCCATATTGACTAGCAGATTCAACAGGCTGATTGTAAATTGCTTTTGCATTAAATTCAGCCTGAGCGCTGCCACCATCAGCAACATCAATGAATGACATATTGATAGTAACAACACCATCATCTTTGGTTAACACATCTCCTTCAAGTTCGATACCTGAAGATGCCACATATTTACCAAAGTTGATATTTATAGATCTTGAAACAGCAGTTTCTTCATCAAAACTTATTGCTGTAAATGTTAAGTTGATATAGTTCAATGATTGTTCTGGTTTCTTTATCAATTTAACAACAATATTTCCAGTAAGGTTTGTTAAAATGCTGCCATTGCTAAGTTCAGTTTTAACACCATTGTTGTTTAAGTAAACTTCAACGCAAGAACTATCACCAGCAATGTTTACTTTAATTTTGTTTATATTTGATTTTGTTTCAACAGTTTCACCTGCGCCAGCACCAAAAGATATAGAAGATGAAGGTGTTGAAAGTGCACTTTTAGCGTTATATGTGATTGTTGTGGTTGCAGCATCTGGATAATTTGAATTGATATAAACAATTTTTGCACCATTTGAAGATCCAAAGCCTAATTCAATGCTATTTATATTATTGTATACAGCCACTTCAAATTCTTTGGTTGTTTGTTGTTCAGTTATAATGCCGCCATCGCGTTTGTAGAAAGTTATTGTGGCAACAAATCTTGTCGTTTTACCACCTTGTATGCCCCAAATTTGGAATTTGTTTGCATTATCAACCCTACCAATTGTTAAATATTCAACTGCAGTGCTTGAGAAATTCACATCTCCGTCTTTACCATATTTGGCAAGGCTAACTGAAGCAACTGATTTTTGTTCAAAGCTGCCAGTGGTTGACTTTTGACCAAATTGGATTTCGCTTTTAATATTGCTATTATTTACAATTGCAAATTTATCAAAATTTAAGCTATTCAAATCGGTGATGGTTGCAATATTTTGACCTTCTGTTTGCATAACAAAGTCTTCACTTTGCGCCACAAAAACACTTTTAACAGCAAAGGAATCTTCAAACAATGCATAATCACCAGTTTTGCCCGCTGAGATAGTGAGTGTTGCTGTACCTGTTGCATTGATTGGCTTTAAAGGTATTTGATAAATTTCATAATATTCGTTTGAAGTTGAATCAAGCCTTCTTCTGCCTTCAACCTGCATGATACCAGCTGAAGCGAAGTCATTTTTGATATTAATGCTTGTTTTACCATTTTTGAATGCAAAATCGCCTGTTGTTGGCAAAGACAAATCAATTGTATCTAATGCCAAATTATCACCAGTGTAAATCACTTTCAAATAGAATGATGTTTCCTGTTCAGCATCAATCAAATAAGTTTGACCAATGTAATTTTCAGCACCAGAAATTGAAGATAAAACTTCAAATCTATTTGCAGTAACAACTTTTTCAATAGGCAAAACATAGTCTGCTAAATAACCAGCATCTGGCCTATCTTCACCTTTAACAAGAGTTGTTAAACGAATTTCTTGGTTTTCAGTGTTGCCACCAGTTTTAAAGTTGACATTAATAGTTGTTCCATTTTGCACTGAATAGTAAGTGTAACCTGAAACAGATTCATTCAAATTTGGATATGTTGAAATATTTGAAATGCCTCTGCCAGTTATTGATAATCCCGTGCTAACTGCCAAAAGTACATTGTGAACAGCACCATCGTTTGGCAAAACATCAACAGTTAAGTTAAGTCCGTTTTGGCTAACTGATGAATTTGCTGTTGCAATAATTTCACCCTTAGGGTATGTTGCACTGGTTTCACCATTCAATGTAACATTTTTAACCACGCTTCTCTTTTCAATTTCAAGGTTTGCAGAATAAAGTGGTGTTTCAACAACATAATTCAAACCTAAAACGGTCAATTCAAATTTGATTGTATTTTTAGGGTAAGTTAAATAAGTCTTGTCATCGGCAGTGATTTCATACACAAACACCTTTTCTTTACCACTATTGTCTAAAGGTTGAATCCTTATTCCGTGATAATCGTCATAGCTGTCAATATCAACCAATATATCGTCAACATAAACATTCAAGCCGTAACGTGCAACTTCGCCGTTTGCAAGTGTTACGCCATTAATATATTGGCTGACAATTGTGCCAATACCTACATCAACTGTTGTTTTATATTCTTGGTTAGTATCATCATTAACATACAGCACTTTTTTAGCAACAAGTTCGTCATTTTGTGAAATAACAGGTGCATTCACACTTGTTAAGTTTTCAATTATATACACATCAAACAATGTGCTGATTTCACCTTGTTCTTTGTAGAAAACTGATGTTGCTTTAATTTTTAAAATTGGATTAACATAAGCATCATAATTGTCAGTAATTGTGATAACGTCATTCTTTAAACCAACAACATCGGCTGCTGCGGCTGCATTTGCTGTTTCAACCCAATTCACGCCATCATAATAGCCAAGGCCAAAAATACTATATTCAACTGCGGTTTGGTTAGTCCCAACAGGATTAAACAAAAGCACACTGCGGCTTTGGTTTGCTGTTGTAAGCAAGTTAAGGTTTATTGATTGTCCAACTGCAAGGGCAGGTTTGAAATCAACGTTTGTGGTTATGTCTTTTAAACTTGCAAAAATATTTAAGCGGAAACTTGTTTCTTTGCCTGATTTGGTTTCGTAAATTCTAACCGATGTTTGTTGCGCCCCTTGGACATCAAGTTTGAACTCTTGGTTTTGTTTAACAATTTGGTTTGAAGAAGAATTGCTGTCAAAAATAACAATGTCGTCTATATACTTTGATTTGACGTTCTTAACATTTACCCTGAACACCAAATTATTAGTGGTTACATCCAACTTGTCATCTTCATTACCAAAGTTCAATGAAAGATTTTGCCCAGCAGTATACCACTGGTCAATTTCACCCCTTTCATCTTTGAATGCGTATTCAACAACAAATTCCATTTTGTTGTAGCGGCTTTTACATGCGGACAAAACGCCACATGATAAAACCATCATAAGAACTATAAGAAAACTAACAAATTTCTTCTTCATAACCCCTCACCTTAATTTGCTCTATTTCTACATAAATATTAATTTTATTATATAAAATTATAAAGGATTAAGTCAAATAAATAATTTTAAAAGCGATAAAAATACCTAATTAATTTAAAATTGAAAAAATAAATTAAAATCTCACAAAACACTATAAAATAGCTTTTTAAAATTAATTTTTTAATAATTTTTTTAAAAAATATTTAATTTTTATTGTATTTTTCTGCATTTTTGATATAATTTTTTTATTATTTTAATTTTTTTGTTTAAACAAACTTTTTTTAGCACTTTTAAAAATTAAAAACAAAACAAAGTCAACACTGATTTTAGCAGTCTGCCAAAAGCAAATTTAACAAAATCCAAACTTGTTTAAACATAAAAAAACGCAACGTTAAAAGGAAGAAATATGCAAAAAGTTTTAAGCACAATGCGCAAAGCAATTCAAAAATATAACCTCATTCAAGACGGCGACAATATCGCTGTTGGTGTTTCAGGCGGCAAGGATAGTTTGGTTTTATTGAGGGCTTTGGCTGATTTTAAAAAGTTCGGTCTTTATGATTTTAATCTTTATGCTGTTACAATTGATAACTATTCAGGTGAAATAAGCTATGATGGCTTAAAAAAGTTTTGCGCTGAAATAAATGTACCACTACACATAGAACAAACAGATATAAACAAAATTGTGTTTGAAATAAGAAAAGAAAAAAATCCATGTTCATTATGTGCAAAAATGCGCCGTGGTGCGTTAAACACTGTTTGCCAAAAACTTGGCTGCAATAAACTTGCTTTGGCGCACCATAAACAAGATGTTGTTACCACATTCTTTATGTCCTTATTGTACGAAGGCAGATTAGGCACAATGCAACCAATGTCATATATGTCAAAAACAGGAATAACACTTATTCGCCCACTATATTTAACTGAAGAAAGCAAAATCATCCACGCAAGCCGCAATTTTCCTATTTTAAAAAGCATCTGCCCTGCCAATGATAATAGCAAACGCAAAGAAATTAAGGATTTTGTTTCAAGTGTAGAACAACAATTCCCAGGCAGCAGGAAAAGGATTGAAAATGCAATACTTTCACCTGAAAGTTATAATCTTTTAAGTTTAAACTACAACTTGGCTGACATAATAAACAGCAAAGATAAAGAGTAAGAAACTTATTAATCTAACATTGATAAAGCTTGCCAAAAGTTGCAAATATAATGCTTAAAAACAAAATGCTTTAAACAAGTAAATTAACAGCTAATAACAAAAAATTTTAAAGTTATATTTTCAGCAAGCATAACAAACTTAACAAAATGCGACAAAATGTGTCGCTTTTTTTGTTTTTTAGACATATTTTTAAACAAGCCTCAATAAGTTTGGTTAAGGAGAAATTATGAAAACTGAAATTTATTCCAGACCAAAAGCCCTTGCCAATCACTTGTTAGAAAACAATTCAACAATACGCGCCACAGCAAAAGTTTTTAACTTGCCAAAAAGCACTGTCCACCATGACGTAAGCACGAAGTTGAAATACATAGACTACCCACTCTATTTAAAAGTTAAAAAATTGCTGAACCAAAATTTCAGTGTAAAACATTTACATGGCGGCGAAAGCACAAAGCGAAAATATCTTGCATTAAAAAAACAACCCAGCCAAGATTTTGAACTAGATTGTTTTTAGTTTTATCCTTTATATTTTAATTGACGCAAATTTTCTGTTAAAAATTTATTTATCAATTTCAGCAGATATAATTAAAATAAAAATTAGATTAATTAAATTATTTAAAATATAAATAATACAATTTAAATTAAATAATAATTTATTTTTTATTAATTTTTAAAAAATATTTTAAAATACTTAAATTGAATAGGTTTTTTAATATAATTATTTATATTTTAAATTTAT